>ERZ831773.1544-NODE-1544-length-23515-cov-32.460145_pt1 | contig 23515 bp, 17 predicted proteins | sample MGYA00519696_ERZ831773 | MGnify/ENA primary metagenome ERZ831773 (study PRJEB31850, sample SAMEA3708720) | human gut metagenome | biome: human gut; feature: human-associated habitat; material: faeces | place: China | collected 2014 ...
GATTTTTTCGACAAAGTTTGAGGGAGAAGTTTGGGCAAGGTGTATATTGGGGTGACGGCGGTTGGCGGGCACAAATTATGGGGGGTGGAAAGGTGAGCGGGTGCTTGTCGGGGTATCATTGGGCCTCTAACAGCTGTTCACGCATCCATTTCAGGATACGGCGCTCGCGGCGGGAGATCTGGACCTGGGTAGTGCCGAGGACGCGGGCGGTCTCGCTCTGGGTGCGGCCCGCGAAAAAGCGCAGACGGATGAGCTGGCGGTCGCCGCTGTCCAGCCTGTCCATCACCTCGGCCAGACCGATGCGGTCCGAGAGTGCTTCCTCCGGGGACTCCACCGGCACGTCAAACTCCCGCAGGCCGTCCTCGTCGTCCACAGGCGTCAGACTCAGGGTCGGCAGGGCCGCGCGGATAGCCAGCGCGATCTGCTCCGGGGTCGTGCCCAGCGTCTCGGCCAGCTCGGTCACGCCGGGCTCCTGGCCGGTGCGCTTGAGGCAGCGCTCACGCTCGGCATTGATTTTAAGGCTCAGCTCCTTTAACGAGCGGCTGACCTTGACTGTGCCGCCATCTCGGAACAGCTTTTTGATCTCGCCCAGGATGACCGGCACGGCATAGGTGGAAAAGCAGACGCCGCGCCCGGTATCAAACCCGTCGCAGGCCTTCACAAGGCCCAGACAGCCCGCGGCGTAGAGTTCCTCATACTCGATGCCCCGCCCCTTGAACCGCCCGGCGCAGGCGTGGACAAGGCCGAGGTTTCTCTCAATAAATTCTTCGCGCGGCAGCTGGTGCATATCCGTGGGCATGACTGTCCCCTCCTTCTATATATGTAGGGGGTCACGCGCGGGCATCCAGCCGCTTGGTCAGGGTCACGCGGGTGCCGCGGCCCGGCGTGGAGGAGACCTTGACCTTGTCCATGAAGCTCTGCATGACGGCAAAGCCCAGACCCGCGCGCTCCTCGGCGTCACCGGTGGTGAACATTGGCTCCATCGCCTTTGCAATATCCGGGATGCCGACGCCGCGGTCCGTGATGGTAATACGCACAATGCCGCCCTCATAGATGGCCGCCGTCATTGTGATGGGGCCGATCTTGTCCGGGTAGGCGTGGACGATGCAGTTGGTCACGGCCTCGGAGACAGCGGTTTTCATATCGGCGAGCTGGGGCACGGTGGGATCAAGCTGCACAAGAAACGCGGCCAGCGCCGCGCGGGCGAAGCCCTCGTTGACGGAGCGGCCCGCAAACGTAATTTTTACCTGATTGAGCATCTTCATCGGTGTTCACCTCCGTTCAGGCGTAGGTTATGTGGGCCAGGTCGAGCATCCGCCGCACGGCGCGCGGCGGGTTCTGGACGGTCAGCCGCCCGCCCAGTGCGCTTACGTGGCGTCCGCGGCCCAAAATCAGGCCGACGCCAGAGGAATCCATGAAGGTGACGCCCGAGAAGTCGAGCGTCAGCAGCTCAGGCAGGCGGTCATCGACCTGGGCATCGATCTCCCGCCGCAGTGTCTGGGCGGCGTGGTGGTCGATCTCGCCGCTCAAATAGGCGGCCAGTGTGCCGCTGCCGGGCACGAAGGTTACTTTGGCCATAGGGTTGTCCTCTTTTTTCATTTATAAGAGTATACAGGGTAGTGTTGGGAAGGTTGCGGGCCGGGCATGCCCGGCCCCTACGGGGAGAGTTAAAAATCAACGGGTAATTTTCGGGAGGTTGCGGAGGGGGTGTTGAGGCAAAATAAAAAGCCCGTATCGTTATGATACAGGCTTACGGGTGCGTATTTTGTTGAAATGGCGATGGTCGGTTATTTTTCTGCTTCTTTGAGAAGCAGCGGGCGGGCCTCGGCGGCAAGGTAGAGCGAACCGCAGACAACAACGCCCGCGAGGTTGTTCTCGTCCGCGTAGTCCACAGCCTTGCGGATGGCATCGGCGACACTGTCGGCGGCCTCGGCGTCGGTGTGGAAGCGTGCCTCCTTCTGCAATTCCTCGGCGCTCAATGCGCGGGGGCAGTTGGGCGTGACGGTGTAGACCTTGGCAAAGCAGGGGGCCAGATCGGACAGCATATCCTTATAGTCCTTGTCTGCCAGCACGCCCAGCACACCGACAAGGTTTTCCTCAAAGTCGGCGCGGGTCAGGGTCGCGGCCAGCATTTTAGCGCCGTCCGGGTTGTGGCAGCCGTCGAGCAGCAGCAGCGGATGGCGGCGCAGCACCTCGATGCGGGCGGGCATCCGGGCATCGGCAAGGCCCTGCAGAATGGCATCGTCCGAAATATCATAGCCGAACTCGCGCCAGAGAACCAGCGCGATCTCGACAGCCATGGCGGCGTGGTTAGCCTGGTGCGTGCCGGGCAGGCCCAGTGCGGCGCGATAGCCGCCGTAGTCGATGCGGTTTTCCAGCCGCTTGCCGCGCAGCAGCGTCAAATCGTCCTTATCGGGCGTGATGATGCTCGTGTGCGCCTCGGCAGCGGCGGTCAGGATCGGCCCCATAGCCTCCGCAGGCTGGTCGGGATAGTTGACGACGACGGTTCCTTCTTTTATAATACCGGCCTTCTCGGCGGCAATTTTATCAAGGGTATCTCCCAGGACTTCCATGTGGTCATAGCCGATCTTTGTGATGGCTGCCACGAGCTTGTGGGGCACGACGTTCGTTGCGTCGCAGCGCCCGCCAAGGCCGGTCTCCAGCACGACCAGGTCACACTTTTCGCGGGCAAACCAGAGGAACGCCAGCGCAGTGACGGCCTCAAACTCCACAGGCTTCTCGCCGCCCTCGGCCTCGATGGCGTCAATCGCGTCTAGCACCTTCTCCGTCAGGTTTGCCAGCGTGCGGGGCGGGATCATCTCGCCGTCGATCTGAAACCGCTCACGGAAGTCCACCACATACGGGCTGATGGTCAGACCGGTCTTGTAGCCCGCTGCCGTCAGGATGGAGGACGTCATGGCCGCAAGGCTGCCCTTGCCGTTCGTGCCCGCAATGTGGATGCACTGCAGCTCCTTTTCGGGGTTTCCCAGATGGTCGCACAGGTTCTGCATCCGGGCCAGACCGGGTGCGCCCTGCCCCATGCGCGGCAGGGCGTGCAGGGCTTCAATTGCCTGTTGGGTCGTCATTCTTCGTCCTCCTCATAGTTATCCTCGTCGGGTTCGGGGCGGTTCAGCTGTGCCTCGTGGGCACGGTGGGCGGCGCGGCGGGCCAGCCGCTCATGCTCGCGGCGGCGCAGCTCCTCGCTTTCGGCGCGCAGAGCGCGGTTCTCCTGCTTGACGCGGATGAATGCGGTAACGCCGCGCACGATCAGCAGGATGATGAGTGCAAACAGCAGTCCCGCCACGACGCCGGACATATCGATCCAGACATCCACCACCGACGAGGTGCGGTTGGGGCTGTGCAGCTGGATGGTCTCATCCATCAGCGCCGTTGTCATGCCGCCCAGCAGCGGCCAGCTCATGTGGCGCACAAAATGCTTTGTGTACACGCGGATGCAGAGCATCAGCAGAAAGCCCTCCAGCGCAAACTCCGAAAAGTGCGCGAGCTTACGGATCAGATGCTCCGACAATGGGCCGAGATGCACCTTGGCCAGCGCACTGTTGACCATCTGCATGACGGCCTGGCTGCGTGCGGACGACTGGGCACCGTTTTCCAGTGAGTTGCGAAAGATAAACATAATACAGGCGATCAGCGCCGCCGTAAATACCACGCGGAACAAGATCAGCCACGGACTGGTTCTTTCTTTTTCCATAATACTCCTTTATAGATACTCCTCTATAAACCTGTATTATAGCACGCAGCCCGCATAAGAGCAAGCGCCCTGCCGCAGTTTTCCTCATACTATAGGCCCGGCCTTGTAAGTTGTCAAGGTATGGTTTTTGTGGTATTCTAATGAAAAGAATATATTTTGTGGGGGGAATGGCCATGAACATCCAGATTTTCGGCACGAACAAGAGCTTTGACACCAAAAAGGCACAGCGGTGGTTCAAGGAGCGCGGCATCAGATTCCAGATGATTGACATGAAGGAAAAAGGCATGAGCCGCGGCGAGTTTGACAACGTCTGCCGCGCCGTGGGCGGCTGGGCAAAGCTCGTCGACGAGAACGCAAAGGACAAGGACACGCTGGCGCTTTTGAAATGGCTCGACGAGAGCCAGCAGGCCGACAAGCTGTTCGAGAACCAGCAGCTCTTCCGCCAGCCCATTGTGCGCAACGGCAGACAGGCCACCGTAGGCTACTGCCCCGAAGTGTGGGAGAAGTGGGAGTAAGACAGCGCACCTCTCTCTGCAGGAGCCTAGGGGCCCGACAGATTTGCGCACTCCTTATTTAGATTTGTGTTGTTACAAGCCTGTTTACTAAACCCCTTCGTCAATTTGCATAGAAAACTGTATTCCACAATCACAATAACGCCCAGCCCCTAATGCACCCTCAACAACAAATTCGTTGATGAATACAAAAATAGGCTCCACCCGATTAAAGGTGAAGCCTATTTTCTTTTATATGTTATTCGTTATTTACTCATAGCATATAACATCTCGTTCAATTTTCTCTATCACAGATTGTGGCATCTTGGCCATTTCGTATGTATACACCAAATTTAATCGAGGATTAAAAAATCCAACTTTAGTTATACTCTTAAACTCTGGTTTTCCTGAATGCTGCCCCATAATCCAATACATCAATAATTGCAATGTTTGTTTGGCTTTCGGTTTGTCTTTAGATACCTTAAAATCCCATAGAGTATCTGCTGTCAAATAGTCACCATCACCAGAATTTACAACCGCAGTATACCCTGATGGTTCAAATGTAAATCCGTCTTTTGTTATCGGCCCGTACTCCTGCCAAAAATGCAGACTTCTATTTACCATGATTTGAATATTTCCCACCGTGTCAGCATCCGGGTTTGTATCAGAAGCCGTTTTGGCTAAAGGAGCGTTCATCGTTGCTCTAAACCAAACATCGAATGTGACCAGCTTACAGGCATTAACAACTGATTCATTGTCTATGCCACGAATACCTGCCAAATATCCTATAGCCTCTTTTAAGGCTTTCTTGCGTCCTAGCTTTTCTGCTAGACTTGCTCCCATTAGTGAAATTTGAAATGCTTCCTCGACAGGTGTTCCCATCATAAACCTTGTGAGGTAGTCAACTGCCATGCCTACTATCGAAGCATGTACATTTTCGACTTCAGCAAGTACATTGTCATCTTTCATGTCTACACGTTCCATTGCAGAAGGTTTCAAATATCCACCGTATGGCTGCTTTACGTCCTTTATTCTTGCTGTTACAGAACTCATGCTTACTTCATTCCTTTCAATGCATTTGTACTTATTATACTATATTTTTCCCAAAAGCGGAAGATATATTGTCCTATTTGATAAATATTATATTCTCAACAACTGCCATATTCTTTTTGTATCAATCGGAAGTTGCCTACTATTCAATTCATCATAGTTGATGTGTTGCTCGTTGCTTATGCTATCGCCGGTCTGATTTACGATATAACTGTATAACTCGTCCACCTTTTGCTCTGTTGTTAGATTCGACCTCTTCTGTAACCACCAAAAGAACATTGTATAAAGGTCGATGTACTTTGTTGCTGGCAACTTGCCTGAACCCTGCGGCCAATATCTGTTTAACTGTGAATGCAACGCATTTACTCTAGCTAAACTAAACGGCCCCTCGGAATGCTTGTCTGCATTTATCTGCTTATACTCGATGTTTCCAAGCTCTGCAAGGTATTTCATGTTTTTAGCACCTATCCGCCCATATACATTCCTCGAAATATACCACAAACACTCTTCGTTATCCAATGCTAAACCATATAACTGCTCGTTAATAAGGCCCGACAGATTTGCGCACCCGCCCTTGACAAATCCGCCGCATTGCGGTACATTATAAGGTACAAATGCAGTGCGAAAGAGTGTGCCCGCGTCGTACCTTTGCAGCAAGCCGGGGAGGATGCAAGCCCGGTACGGTGCGGCGGGTGCTGTCACTTTCAAGCAGGCGCGGTGAGAGGGGCTTCTCCCCTGCCAGCCGCGCACGGGGTTGCCGCCGTTATCAGGGCAGGCGGGCTTGTCGGCCTGCCGCAAAGCGGCCCGATCGGGCAACTTGGGTGGTACCGCGACTTGAGCTTTTCAGGCCGTCCCATGATAAACTCATGGGGCGGCCTTTTTTATTTTGTCCAAATGTAAAAATCACGCCCCGCACATTCACGAGGAGGTTTACACTATGCCGAAGGAACTCGCCAAACAGTATGCCCCGCAGGGCACCGAGGATCGCATCTATCAGAACTGGTGCGACAAGGGGTATTTCCATACCCAGATCGACCGCAGCAAAAAGCCGTTTACCATCGTCATGCCGCCGCCGAACGTCACCGGCCAGCTGCACATGGGCCACGCCATGGATGAGACCTGGCAGGACATCCTGACCCGCTACAAGCGGATGCAGGGCTATGCCGCGCTGTGGGTGCCCGGCACCGACCATGCGTCCATTGCCACCGAGGCCAAGGTCGTCGCCAAGATGCGCGAGGAGGGCCTGACCAAAGAGATGGTGGGCCGCGACGGCTTTCTGGAGCGTGCCTGGGACTGGAAGAACACCTATGGCAACCGCATCGTCAGCCAGCTGAAGAAGCTGGGCTGCTCCTGCGACTGGCAGCGTGAGCGCTTCACGATGGACGAGGGCTGCTCCGACGCCGTCAAGGAGGTCTTTGTCCGTCTGTACAACGAGGGGCTGATCTACCGCGGCAACCGCATGGTCAACTGGTGTCCCCACTGCAACACCTCGATTTCCGACGCCGAGGTCGAGTATGAGGCCAAGGAGGGCAGCTTCTGGCATCTGCTCTACCCCGTCAAGGAGACCGGCGAAATGCTGGAGCTGGCCACGACCCGCCCCGAGACGATGCTGGGTGATACCGCTGTTGCCATCAACGCCGAGGACCCGCGCTACAAGCACCTGCACGGCTGCCATGTCGTGCTGCCGCTGCTGGGCCGCGAAATCCCCATCGTCTGCGACGAGCACGCCGACATGGAGAAGGGCACCGGCGTTGTGAAGATCACCCCCGCCCACGACCCCAACGACTTTGAGGTCGGCAAGCGCCACGACCTGCCGATGATCCGTGTGCTGACCTACGACGGCCACATGACCGGCGCTGCCGACAAGGCCGCCGTCGATGCCGAGAAGGCCGCGGGCCGTGCTGCCGCCGACGAGCCGGACGTGCTGGACTGCGGCAAGTATGCCGGCATGACCGCGCTGGAGGCCCGCAAGGCTATTCTGGCCGATTTGGAGGCCTGCGGTGCGCTGAAGGAGACCGAGCCGCTGACCCACGACGTGGGCACCTGCTACCGCTGCCACTCGGTCATTGAGCCGATGGTCTCCAAGCAGTGGTTCGTCAAGATGGAGCCGCTGGCCAAGCCCGCCATCGAGAGCGTCGAGAAGGGCGAGATCAAGTTCGTGCCCGAGCGCTTCACCAAGAACTATATCAACTGGATGAAGGGTGGCCGTGACTGGTGCATCAGCCGCCAACTGTGGTGGGGCCACCAGATCCCCGCCTGGTACTGCGACGACTGCGGCGAGACCGTCGTGGCCAAGCAAGCCCCCTGCACCTGCCCCAAGTGCGGCAGCTCCAACATGACCCAGGACCCCGACACGCTGGACACCTGGTTCAGCTCTGCCTTGTGGCCGTTCTCCACGCTGGGCTGGCCCAACGAGAACGCCGAGGATTACAACTACTTCTACCCCACGAACACGCTGGTCACCGGCTATGACATCATCGGCTTCTGGGTGTCCCGCATGATCTTCTCGGGTCTGGCCTACACCGGCAAGGCACCGTTTGACACGGTACTGATCCACGGCATTGTCCGCGACAGCCAGGGCCGCAAAATGTCCAAATCCCTGGGCAATGGCATTGACCCGCTGGAGGTCATTGAGCAGTACGGCGCGGACGCGCTGCGCATGATGCTGATCATCGGCTCCACCGCAGGCAACGATATGCGCTACAGCGATGAAAAAGTCCTTGCCTGCCGCAACTTTGCCAACAAGCTGTGGAACGCCTCCCGCTTTGTGCAGATGAACCTGCCCGAGGACTTTGAGCCGGGTCTGCCCGAGGAAAGCCTGCTCGACATGAGCGACAAGTGGATTTTGTCCGAGCTTGCCAAGGTCGCCGCCGAGGCTACCGCCAACCTCGACAAGTACGAGCTGGGTCTGGCCGCCGAGAAGGTCGAGAACTTCATCTGGGAGGTCTACTGCGACTGGTATATCGAGATCTGCAAGACCCGCCTGAACGGCGAGGACGCGGCAGCCGCCGACGCGGCCCGCAAGGTGCTGGTCTACGTGCTGGACAAGGCGCTCAAGCTGCTGCACCCCTTCATGCCGTTCATCACCGAGGAGATCTATCAGGCTCTGCCCGGCAGCGCCGAGACCATCATGAACGAGAAGTGGCCCGGCGACGAGAACATGAAGGTCTGGGCCGAGGACTGCACCGACTTTGAAAAGCTGATGGACTACATCAAGGCTGTCCGCGCCATGCGTGCCGAGATGAACGTCCACCCCTCCAAAAAGACGAGCATGGTCATTGAGACTGCCTCCCCCGCCGCGTTTGAGAAGGGCGGCGCGTATCTGGCCCGCTTTGCCTTTGCCACCGACGTGACGGTCACGGCAAAGTACGAGGGCAGCACCGACGGCATGGTCAACGTGGCGACCCCCGACGCGAAGGGCTTTATCCCGATGATGGAGCTGATTGACCGCGACAAGGAGCTGGCCCGCCTGAACAAGGAGCTGACCAAGGCCGAGAAGGAGCTGGGCATGTTCACGAACCAGCTGAACAACCCGAAGTTCGTCGAGAAGGCCCCGGCGAAGCTCGTCGAGGAGACCCGCGCCAAGCTGGCTGCCGCCCAGGACAAGGCCGCCAAGATCAAGGAGAGCATTGCGGCGCTGGGGTAAGTCTGAAGGCTTCCCCCGTGGGGGAAGCTGTCACCGCAGGTGACTGATGAGGGCAGCGTTTCCGCCGCAGCTCGTTCACGGGCAATACTGGCACACTCGCCCCTCATCCGGCCCTTCGGGCCACCTTCCCCCGTAGGGGAAGGCTTTTCAGCCACAAACAAAAAATAACCCCGCCACGTCAGGAACTGCATCCTGACGGGGCGGGGTTTTCTCGTTACAGCACAAAAATTGCAGGGAAAAAGTTCAAAGCAAATTACTTGCGGCGCCTGCCCTTGCCGCCCTTGCGGGTGTTGGTCTTGGCAGCGGCGGTCTTGACGGCCTCGACGGCCTTCTCGGCTGCGGGCTTGGCAGCCTCAACGGCCTTCTCAACAACAGGCTCGGCAGCCTTGACGGCCTTCTCGACGACGGGCTTCGCAGCCTCGACGGTTTTCTCAACGACGGGTTCGGCAGCCTTGACGGCCTTCTCGACGACGGGCTTCGCAGCCTTGACAGCCTTCTCGGCGGCAGGCTTGGCAGCCTTGACGGCCTTCTCGACGACAGGTTCAGCAGCCTTGACGACCTCGGTGGCGGCCTTCTCGGCAGCGGCCTTGGCCTTAACGGTGGTGGCCTTCACGCTGGTCTTGGGCTTGCGGGTGACCTCGTTGATGGTCCAGAACTGGTTGTCACCGTTGACGTCAGCCCAGATCTGCAGCACGGTGCCGTTCTCGGTAGCCATGCCGGGGTCCAGCAGCTTGCCGGCCAGGTTGGACTTGATCTTGACGCGGCCATCGTTGGTAGGCTCCACGACCCACAGCTGGCTGGATGCCTGGGCGCCCTCCCACTGGTGGACGCGGGTGCCGTCGCTGACGCCGCCCATGTCCAGATCCATCATCTTGCCGGTGAAGCGGTTCTGGATGCGGTAAACGCCGTCGCCTGCTGCGACGAAGTTCCACTGCTGCCACTCAAAGTTGGCGTTGTCCATCAGCTGGATCTTCGCGCCATTGTCAATGTTATAGTCAGCGACCTCAATAACCTTGCCGTTGGCGGCGCTGATGGTATAGAACTTACCCTCGGTAAGTACGGTCTGTGCAATCTTCTTCGGTGCCATATTTGTTCCTCCTATAGGTATATCCTGTATATTATGCGGCAAATCTTGTTTGTAGTTTCCCTCATGCCGCGTGGTCAAACACCGCTTTTTGCGTGTCTACGTATCCTATTATAACCACTTTTTACCTTCCCGTCAACTTTTTGGCGCTGTTGCGGCATTTTGCACAAAAACCGCCGGGACGGCAGATGCTATCCCGGCAGTTTTGATTGATTTTATGCCGTTTTGCGGCTTTTTTCGACCTCTCTGCGCTTAAGAGTTCTCGGCAAAGTTGCCGGTGTACAGGCGGTAATAGCGGCCCTTCTGGGCGATCAGCTCGTCGTGGGTGCCGCGCTCAATGATACGGCCCTGTTCCAGCACCATGATGCAGTCCGAGTTGCGCACGGTGGACAAGCGGTGGGCAATGACGAAGGTCGTGCGGCCATACATCAGGCCGTCCATGCCGTCCTGCACAAGCTTCTCGGTGCGGGTGTCGATAGAGGACGTTGCCTCGTCCAGGATCAGCACCGGCGGGTCTGCGACAGCCGCGCGGGCAATCGCCAGCAGCTGGCGCTGGCCCTGGCTCAGGTTCGTGCCGTCGCCGGTCAGCATCGTGTTGTAGCCTTCGGGCAGATGCTTGATGAAGGTATCCGCATTCGCGAGCTTTGCGGCGGCCATGCACTCCTCATCGGTGGCGGTCAGGCGGCCATAACGGATGTTCTCCATGACCGTGCCGGTGAACAGGTGGGTATCCTGCAGGACGATGCCCAGAGAGGAGCGCAGCGCGTCCTTCTCAATGGACTTGATGTCGTGGCCGTCGTACAGGATCCGGCCCTTCTGGATGTCGTAGAAGCGGTTGATAAGGTTCGTGATCGTCGTCTTGCCCGCGCCGGTGGAGCCGACAAAGGCGATCTTCTGCCCCGGACGGCCATACAGGTTGATGTCATGCAGGACGATCTTCTTTTCGTCGTAGCCGAAGTCCACATCCTTAAAGACGATGTCGCCCTCCAGCTTGGTGTACCGGGGCTTGCCGTCGGCATCCATGCGTTTCCACGCCCACATGCCGGTGGACTCGTTCGTCTCGGTGACAGTATCGTCCGCTTCGTACTTGGCGTGGACCAGGGTGATGTCGCCCTCGTTGACCTCGGGCTTTTCATCCAGCAGCGCAAAGATACGCGCACCGCCGGCCAGCGCCATAACGACGGAGTTCAGCTGCATGGAAATCTGGCTGATGGGCTGGTTGAACTGGCGGGTCAGCACAAGGAAGCTGGCGAGGCCGCCCAGCGTAAAGCCGCCGAAGCCGTTGATAGCCAGCGCACCGCCGAGGATGGCGCAGAACACGTAGGACAGGTTGCCCAGCTGGCCGTTGACGGGCATTGCTACCAGCGAATAGGCGTTTGCCTTGTCGGCGCTATGGAACAGCTCATCGTTGAGCCTGTCGAACTCCTCAATGGCAATTTCCTCATGGCAAAAGACCTTGATGACCTTCTGGCCGTTCATCATTTCCTCAATGTAGCCATTGACCTTGCCCAGCTCCTGCTGCTGCTTGATGAAGTATTTGCCGGAGTTGCCGGTCAGGTACTTCGTCGCCAGCAGCATGACGCCGACCATCGCGAGGGCCAGCACCGTCAGGGGGACGCTCAGATAGAGCATCGAGGCCAGCACGCCGACGAGGGTCACAACCGTGTTGACGAGCTGCGGCAGGCTCTGGCTGATCATCTGGCGCAGCGTGTCAATGTCGTTCGTGTAGACCGACATAATGTCGCCGTGGGCGTGGGTGTCAAAGTATTTGATGGGCAGCGTCTGCATGTGGGTGAACATCTCGTCACGCAGGTCCTTCAGCGTGCCCTGGGTGATCCTTGCCATCAGGCGGTTCTGCACAAAGACAGCAGCGATGCCGACGCAGTAGATGACTGCCACGCGCAGGATAGCCGCGGCCAGGCCGCTGAAGTCCGTGCTGCCCGCCTTGAGCAGCGGCAAAATGTAGCTGTCGATCAGCGTCTGGGAGAACATGACGCCCTGCAGCTGGGCGAACACAGCCAGCAGAATGCAGCAGAGCACCACAATGACCTGTGCCTTATAGCGGCTCATGACATAGGCGAGGATGCGCTTGAACACCTTGCCGGGGTTTTTGACCTTGGGGCGGGGGCCATTGCTGCGCCCGCCGGGGCCGACCTTTACGACTTTAGGCTGCTGTGCCATTATGCCTCCCCTCCCTTCTCATCAAAGTCGCCGGAACCTTTGGTCTGGCTGTTGTAGACATCCTGGTAGATGGCATTTGTTTTCAGCAGGTTGGCCGGGGTGTCAAAGCCGCTGACCCTGCCGTTGTCGAGCACGAGGACCTTGTCCGCATTTTCCACGGAGGAAATGCGCTGGGCGATGATGAACACCGTCGTGCCGGGGATTTTTTCCGCAAACGAATGGCGGATCTTTGCGTCCGTCGCGGTATCGACGGCGGAGGTGGAGTCGTCCAGGATCAGGATGCGGGGCTTTTTCAGCAGTGCGCGGGCAATGCAGAGGCGCTGCTTCTGGCCGCCGGAGACGTTGTTGCCGCCCTGCTCGATGTGGGTCTGGTACTTGTCGGGGAAGCGCTCGATAAATTCATCGGCGCAGGCCTGCTTGCAGGCGTCTTCGATCTCGGCGTCGGTGGCGTCGGGGTTGCCCCAGCGCAGGTTCTCGGCAATCGTGCCGCTGAACAGCTCGTTCTTCTGCAGCACCATGGCGACGTTGTTGCGCAGGGTGTCGAGGTCATATCTGCGCACATCAACGCCGCCGATGGTCACGCTGCCTTCGGTCACGTCGTACAGACGCGGCAGCAGCTGCACAAGGCTGGACTTAGCCGAACCGGTGCCGCCAATGATGCCGATGGTCTCGCCGGACTTGATGTCGAGGTCAATGTCCTCGAGGGCCTTCTCGCCATCCTTTTTATAAGCAAAGCTGACGTGGTCGAACTTGACGGAGCCGTCCCTGACCTCCATAACGGGATCCTCACCGTTCGTCAGGTCGGACTGCTCGTCCAGTACCTCGGCCACGCGCTTGGCGGAGGCTGCAGACATCGTGATCATGACGAACACCATGGACAGCATCATCAGGCTCATAAGGATGTTCATGCAGTAGCTCAGCATGCTCATCAGGTCGCCGGTGGTGAAGGTCGTTGCGCCGGAGCTGACGATGAGCTGGGCACCGATCCAGGAGATGAGCAGGATGCAGCTGTAGACGGTCAGCTGCATGAGCGGGGCGTTCCAGGCCAGGATCAGCTCAGCACGCATCAGCAGATTGCGCACATTCTCGCTTGCCTTGCGGAACTTTTCGCCCTCAAACTTCTCGCGCACATAGGCCTTGACAACGCGGATGGCGGAGACATTCTCCTGCACGCTCTCGTTCAGGTCGTCGTACTTGCGGAATGCCTCGCCGAAGTACTTGGTGGCGCGGCTCATAATAAAGGCGAGCGCGCAGCCCAGCAGGATGACGGCGATCAAATAGATGTTTGCCAGCCGACGGTTGATCGTGTAGGACATGATCAGCGCCACGATCATGCTGGCGGGCGCACGCACCGACATGCGCAGCAGCATCTGGTAGGCGTTCTGGATGTTGGTGACGTCGGTGGTCATGCGGGTGACCAGGCCCGCGGTGGAGTACTTGTCAATGTTGGCAAAGCTGAAGGTCTGGATGTTGCGGAACATGCCGCGGCGCAGGTTGCGGGCAAAGCCCGTGGCCGCGTGGGAGCCGGCCACCGCGCCCAGAATGCCGAACAGCAGGCCGAACAGCGCCGCGACGACCATCTGTGCGCCAACGGTGTAGATGACCTGCATATTGCCCGGCGTGACGCCGTTGTCAATGATGGAGGCCATCAGCTTCGGGATGATCATTTCCATGATGACCTCCGCGATCATAAAGATCGGCGTCAGCACGGAGACCAGGCGGAAGCCCTTGGTTTCACGTCCGAGTGTTTTTAACAATTGGTATTTCCCCTCTCTTGGTTGGTATTTTCCTCTTGCAGGATGTGCTGTGCGTTGCGCAGGGTCTGCTCCAGCACAGCGCGGGCCGCGGCGGCCTGCTGCGGGTCAATGCCGCTTTGCAGGTCATCCTCAAACCGCGCAATGCTTTCTTCGATCTGCTTGTGACAGGCGCGGCCCTTCTCTGTGGGGATAAGGCGCTTTAAGCGGGCGTCTTTCGCCACGGCGCTGCGGGTGATGAAGCCATCCTGCTCCATGCCCTGCAGCATGGCGGTGACGCTGGAGCGGCGAATGTTGAACCACTGCTCAATGTCGCGCTGGTAGACGTCGCGGCCCTGGCGCTCGGCACGGACGATGTCGCCCAGCACCATGCCGCGCACGCCCGACAGCTCCGAGCTGACCTCGGCGTTGATGCGGGCATCCAGCGCACGGCGGATGAGCCGCGAGGTCTGGTTCAGCAGTGCGCCGAAGTGGGCATCCGCGCAGCAGCCGCAGTCACAATGCGATGATTCGTGCATTTCTTCCCTCCTTTACGATTTTCGGGTCCAAGAAGTTAGATTCCGAATTGTTCGTTGTCTAACTGTTCGTTTGCGTACTTTACAAGTATAACACCGGATCGGGGAATGTCAAGAGGGACGGCGCGGAGTTTTTTGTATCGTGCAGCGGCAAACGGGCAGAGCCCGTCACCCTGCGCTTTCCCGATTCAACGTAGGGGCGGATTCCATATCCGCCCGTGCCCGTTTCCCATCACTCCGCACTTTCCGGCTCGACGCCCAGATACGGCAGCACCTTTCCCAGCACCTCGGCGCACACCGGCCCGGAGAGTGCGCCGCCGCTCGTCGTCCAGCTGTGGGGCTCATCCAGGCAGACCAGCACAGCGACCTTGGGGTCGTCGATGGGCGCAACGGAGACAAAGCTCGCAATGCGCGCGCCCTCGTTGGCGCTGTCCAGCTTTTGGCTCGTGCCGCTCTTGCCGCCGATGCGGTAGCCCGCCAGCGCGGCCTGCTTACCCGTGCCGCCTGTAACGACACCCTCCATCAGGCGGCACATCGTGGCGGAGGTCTCCGCGCTGATGACGCGGCGCTTCACCGTCGGCTGCACTTCCTTCACAACAGTGCCGTCAGGCGCCGTGATTTTCGCCACAACGTAGGGCTGCATCAGCTCGCCGCCGTTTACCACCGCACAGACCGCCGTGAGCATCTGTAGGTAGCTGACCTTGCTGCTCTGCCCGAACGAGCAGCTCGCCAGCTCCACCGGGCCCATCCGGTCCGCGGTGTAGTATTCGCTGCGCCTGACCTCGCCCGGCAGGTCGATGCCCGTGGCCTCCCGCAGGCCGAAGGCTGCAAAGTAATCGCAGAAGCGTTCTTTTCCAAGCCGCGCACCGATCTGGATAAAGCAGGGGTTGCAGCTGACAGCCAGCCCCCGGGCGAAGGTCTCGGTGCCGTGGATATGCCCGTTTGCACAGCGGAACCGCGTGCCTGCGACGGTTATTTTACCCGCGCAGGTGAAATAGTCCGTGGCCTTACACGCCCCGGAGTCCAGCGCCGCCGACGCCGTGATGAGCTTGAACACGCTGCCCGGCTCATACAGGTCACTGATGGCCTTGTTGCGCCACTGTGCCTGCTGGGCCTTTTGCAGCGCGGCGCTGCGCTCCTCGCCGGTCAGGGCATTCACAGCGTCACGGACTTCCTTGTTTATAAGGGTCCGCGGCGCGTTCGGGTCGTAGTCGGGCTGGCAGGACATCGCCAGCACGGCCCCGGTGTGGACGTCCATCACGATGCCGACGCCGCGCTCGGCCACATGATGCTCCGTCACGGCGGCGGACAGTGCGCTTTCGAGCCAGTGCTGAATGTTCGCGTCGATGGTCAGCGTCAGCGTGCTGCCGGGCACGGCGTCCACCAGCGTCTGGTAGTGCGTCGGCATATCGTAGCCCCAGGCGTTCTTGGCGGTCAGGATGCGCCCGTTCTGCCCGGTCAATTCGTCGTTGTAACGCAGCTCCAGCCCCCACAGGCCGGCGTTGTCCACGTCGGTAAAGCCTAAAATGCCGCCCATAAAATTCCCCTGCGGGTAGACGCGGCGGGTATCCTGCCGAATTTGTATGCCGTCCACACCGTTCGCCCGGCACCAGTCCCGCACAGCGTCGGCCATCGTCTTATCCACGCGGCGGCGCAGCAGGCAGTCGTTGGAGGTTCGCTGGCTGAATTTGGCCAACGTATCGGCGTAGTCCAGCTCTAAAATTTCGCTCAACGCCCGCGCAGCCGGTTCTACGGCGTCGTCGGCCATCTCCCGCGGGGCGGCGCGGATAGTCCAGCAGGTCTCGCTGGCGGCCAGCAGCGTACCGTCGGCGGAATAGATCTCCCCGCGGGCGGCGGGCAGCGTGGCCCCGCGCAGCTGCTGGTCGGCGGCGCGTGCCGCGTAGCCGCCGGGGTCGCGCAGCATCAGCACAAACAGCCGCACCGTCAGCCCGCCCAGGCACCCCACCGCCAGCACCGCCGCCAAAAGCCGCATGCGCAGGCGCATTTTTGTATTCTGCTGCGGCGTGATCGGACGCATAGCTCCTGCCCCCTTCCCCATAGAACAGCCTATGAGTGTTCCACTGGCAAAATGCTGAATTATCGCCGGAAAATTCTCTGTATTGTCGATTGACCGTTTAGACACATAAGGTGTATACTGTTAATAACAGATTTTGACATTTAATTGTCAAAGCCCGAGAGAGCTATTTTTAAAGGAGGCAAACCCTATGGCTAGATTTACTTTACCCCGTGACCTTTACCACGGCCCCCACGCGCTGGAAGCGTTGAAAACGCTGCCCGGCAAGCGCGCCATGATCTGCGTCGGCGGCGGTTCGATGAAGCGCTTCGGTTTCCTGGACCGCGCCGAGGCCTACTTAAAAGAGGCCGGCATGGAGGTAGAGCTGTTTGAAGGCATCGAGCCCGACCCGTCCGTGGAGACGGTCATGAAGGGTGCTGCCGCCATGGAAAAGTTCCAGCCCGACTGGATCGTCGCAATCGGCGGCGGCTCCCCCATCGACGCAGCTAAGGCCATGTGGATCAAGTACGAGTACCCCGACATCACGTTTGAGGATATGTGCAAGGTGTTCGGCATCCCGCCGCTGCGCCGCAAGGCCCACTTCTGCGCCATCTCCTCCACCTCCGGTACGGCCACCGAGGTCACGGCCTTCTCGATCATCACCGATTACCAGAAGGGCATCAAGTACCCCATCGCCGACTTTGAGATCACGCCCGATGTCGCCATCGTTGACCCCGAGCTGGCCCACACGATGCCCAAGAAGCTCGTCGCCCACACCGGCATGGACGCCATGACCCACGCCATCGAGGCCTACGTCTCCACCGCGAACTGCGACTTTACCGACCCGCTGGCCCTGCACGCCATCGAGATGATCCAGGCGGATCTGGTCGGCAGCTACAACGGCGATATGGATAAGCGCGACGCGATGCACAATGCTCAGTGCCTGGCCGGTATGGCGTTCTCGAACGCGCTGCTCGGCATCGTGCATAGCATGGCCCACAAGACCGGCGCGGCGTTTGCCGATTACGGCGCACACATCATCCACGGCGCAGCCAACGCCATGTACCTGCCCAAGGTCATTGCCTACAATGCGAAGGATCCCACCGCCAAGGCACGCTACGGCGTCATTGCCGACAAGATGCACTTGGGCGGCGAGAACGACGACGAGAAGGTCGCGCTGCTCATCCAGTATCTGCGCGGCATGAACGACGATCTGAACATTCCGCACTGCATCGGCCACTACGGCCCCGACTCCTACCCCGCCGAGCAGGGCTTTGTCCCCGAGAACGTATTCCTCGAGAGACTGCCCGAGATCGCAAAGAACGCGATTGCCGATGCCTGCACCGGCTCCAACCCGCGCCAGCCGACCCAGGAGGAGATGGAAAAGCTGCTGAAGTGCTGCTACTACGACACCGAGGTCGACTTCTAACCACCGCCCCTCTGCGGCTCCTGCAAGGTGCCGCATGATCTGCCCCGGCCACTAGCTTATGTGGCCGGGGCTTTTTGCCGCCGCAAAAGTGGGCAAAATCCTTGCGATTTGATTTTTGCGGATTTTTGCTGTACAGGGCGCAGCTACAGCGTTCGCGGGCATTTTTTGTACAAGTGTCAAATCCTTGATTCTGCATAGATTTTGCTGTATACTAATGGTAAAATCCAAGCAAAAGAGGATGGGAGTTTACCATGACAGCCACTGCAAAATCACAAGGTCCCCTGTTTACCAGGCGGGCGCTGTTCACCCTGATCTGGCCCCTGCTGCTGGAGCAGACATTAAGCGTCACGATGGGCATGGCCGACACGCTGATGGTCGCCGGTGTGGGTGAGGCCGCTGTCTCCAGCGTATCGCTCGTGGACAGCCTGAATATTTTGATTATTCAGATTTTGTCCGCGCTGGCTACCGGCGGTGCGGTCATTGCCAGCCAGTATCTGGGCCGCCGGGATGAGGAAAACGCCAGCCGCAGCGCCGCCCAGCTGTACAGCGTGCTGGGCATCTCTACGGTTGCGGTGGGTGTTGTCTGTATGCTGCTCTCCCGCCTGATCCTTCGGATAGTGTTCGGCAGCATTGACGAGGATGTCATGCGGTTTGCGCAGCAGTACTTCCTTATCAGTGCGGTGTCCTACCCCTTCATCGGCCTGTACAACGGCGGCGCGGCGCTATTCCGTGCGCAGGGCAACAGCCGCATCAGTATGCTGGCCAGCCTTGTCATGAACGTCATCAACATTGCGGGCAACGCGCTGCTGATCTACGGTTTCGGCATGGGCGTTATCGGCGCGGCGCTGGCCACGCTGATCGGGCGTGTGTTCGCCGCGGTGTTCATCCTGTGGCAGAACCAGGACCTGCACAATCCCCTGCGCGTGCAGCGTTTCGCTGACCTGCGGCCCCGGCGCAGGCCCATCATGCAGATTTTGTCCATCGGCATCCCGTCGGGTCTGGAAAACGGCATGTTCCAGATCGGCAAGCTGTGTGTCAGCAGCCTGACGTCTACCTTAGGCACCTCGGCCATCGCGGCCAATGCCGTGGCAAACTCGGTCTCGACGCTGGCGAACATCCCCGGCAACACGATGAGCCTTGCCATGATCCCGGTCATCGGGCAGTGCCTTGGCGCAGGCGAGAAAAAGCAGGCGCAGCGCTATTCCGTCACGCTGCTGGGCATCGCCATCACGGGGCTGGCCGTCACGAACGCGGCGCTGTTCTTCCTGATGCCCGAGGTCGTGACCTGGTTCAATCTCTCGGCGGAGGCATCCGCCATGTGTACCCACGTGGTCCACTGGTTCAATCTGTTCAGCATCTTCTTCTGGGCGACGAGCTTTACCCTGCCCAACGCCCTGCGCGCGGGCGGCGACGCCAAGTTTACGATGTCGGTCAGCATCGTCAGCATGTGGCTGTTCCGCGTGATTCTGAGCTACATCTTCGTTCTGCAGTTCCACTTAGGACTGACCGGCGTCTGGTTCGGTATGTTCATCGACTGGATCTGCCGCAGCCTGTGTTTCCTTGTGCGGTTTGCCCGCGGGAAATGGATGGAGCATAAGGTGATATAAGACGCAAAAAACTCCCTGCCCGGTGCGGACAGGGAGTTTTCTATTGTATGGCGCGGGAAATTACTCCACCATATACTCAAAATCAATACGGCCCAGCGCCACATCGGCGGCGGCGACCCGGATCTTCATGGAAGAACCCAGCATCCAGCTCTTGCCGGTCAGCGGGTCCAGCATGCTGACGCCGTCGATGACCTGCGGTTCACCCTTGCAGAGCTGCGCGGCGGGGACAAAGCCCTCCACCGTGTTGTCCAGCTCGACAAAGACGCCGCGGGGCGTGATGCCGGCCACCGTGCCGGTGTAGACCTCACCGAGATGGTTGTGCATATACTCGGCCTTGTACAGGTCCTCGACATCGCGCTCAATGCGCACGGCGGCGACCTCCTGCTTGCTGGACTTCTCGCTGGCCTGCTGGGCAAACTCGTTGAAGTCGCGCTGCAGCTGGCTGGCGGAGACACCGTTCAGCATCTCGGTCAAAATACGATGAATCGCCAAATCGGGGTAGCGGCGGATGGGGCTGGTGAAGTGGGCGTAATCCGCCAGCACCAGACCGTAGTGGCCCAGGGGCTGCGGGGCGTAGCGGGCCTTCTGCATGCTGCGCAGAATGCCGGTGTGGACGGGGATCTGGATGGGCTGGCCGCGGGTCTCGTCCAGCAGGGCCGCCAGCTCGAGCTGCGTCGGGATGGGGTTCTTGAACTTGGCGTTCAGGCCGCAGGCCAACAGCGTGGCGGACAGCTTCTCCATCTTCTCGGCGTCGGGAGCCTCGTGCACGCGGTAGACGAACGGGACCTTGTTCGTGCGGCCCGCGTTGGCGGCGCACTGGTTTGCCAGCAGCATGAACTCCTCGATCATGCACTCGGACGTGCCGCGGTCACGCTTGACAATGTCGATGCAGCGTCCGTTCTCGTCCATGACGAGCTTAGCCTCGTTGGACTCGATCTCCATGCCGCCGCGGGCCTTGCGCAGGACCAGGCGCTTGCGGTACAGCTCGTCCATCGTGGGCAGCTGGTCAAGCACGGCCTCATATTTCGTCTTGAGGTCGGTCAGGTCGGCGTCTGTTTCAGATTCCAGGGGCTCCAGCAGGGCGTTGATCTCCTTGTACACGCCCTTGACGCGGCTGCAGATGACGCTCTTGACGAACTTGTAGCTGCGGATCTCGCCGTTCTCGTCCAGTCGCATCAGACAGGAGAACGCCAGGCGGTCCTCGCCCTCGTTCAGCGAGCAGATGCCGTTGGACAGCTGGGTCGGCAGCATCGGGATGACCTTGTCGGCGTAGTAAATGCTCGTCGCGCGCTCGAACGCTTCCTCATTCAGCGCGGAGCCGGGGCGGACATAGTGGCTGACGTCGGCAATGTGAACGCCCAGTTCGTAGCCGTCGTCCAGCTTCTGCAGGCTGATGGCGTCGTCGATGTCCTTCGTCTCGGCGGAGTCAATCGTGAAGATGGGAATGCCGCGCAGGTCCAGGCGCTTCGCGGCCTCGGCGGGGTCAATCGTGGCGTTGTCGTAGGCGCGGGCCTCCTCCAGCACCTCCGGCGGGAACTCCTGGCGGACGCTGCGGCCATACAGGATGGCCTTGGCGCACTCGGACGCATAGTCGGAGGAGCCGAATTTCTCGACAACGGCGGCGCGGTGGTCGCTGTGGCGGTTGCCGCGGTGGGTGATGAGGAAGCCGACCTTGTCGCCCAGGTGCACGCCCTCGCTCCCCTGCTTGGCCAGCAGGAACTTCACGTCGCGGCAGCCGTCCGGCTCCACGGCCATGCGGCCATCCTCGGACAGGCAGACCGTGCCCGCAAAGCGGTTGTTCGGGACCGTGACCTCGACGACCTCGCCCTCGGAGGAACCCTCCACGCGCGGGTGGTCGAACAGCTTGACGTTGATCTTATCGTTGGGCATTGCGCCGTGCAGCGCGCGGCCCGGGATGAAGATGTCGCCCTCGCCGTCGTCGCGGCTGGCAAAGCCGAAGCGCGCGGCCAGCTTGACGAGCGTGCAGGGAATCGTGTTGGGGGCTGCAGCATTCTCATAGGTCGCAAAGCCAGGCACATAGGTGCCGTTGCGCATCGACAGCTCGCCGGTGGCGACCATAGCGGAAACGGTGGTGCGCAGGCGGGAGTTGTCCACCTGCAGGTTGTTCTGCAGTTCGCGCAGCGTCATGGGACGGCGCTTGACTGCGTTTAAAATAGATTTCTGTAACGGTGTCATAGTTGCTCCTTTAATTTACGTCGCACCGCCATCCGACGGTGCCCTACCCTTATATACATCCACAAAAAACGGCCCGCCGGGGCGCTGCTTACAAAGCCAAAGCGCTTGGCGGACCCTTTTCATCTTTGTTACCCTGCCAAAATCACAGGCGCGCGCTCAAAACGCAGACGACCAGCGTGACGACAAAGAAAACGACGCCGCAGATCTTGGTCAGCTTGGCCAGCTTGGCGTCCACGCCGCGTTCACGGCCTGCTGCCATCGTGGCAGAGCTTTCGCCCATGATCGCGCCGGACAGGCCCTGGCCCTTCTGCTCCTGCGCGAGGGTGAAAACAACGATCAATACGGACACGGCGATGAGGACGACGCCGAGAACGATCTCATACCAGTTCATTAGATTAGCACTCCTTCTATTTCTATCCACGCCGTCGTGACGTGAAAAGTCTCATGCACCGTACAGTATAGCATAGTTTGCCGCACGTTGCAAGCGCTTTTTTCACGTTTTGAGTGTAAAATCAGTTTTGCAGCGCAATTTGTTCGCCCTGCACCAGCGGATAGCGGACCAGCCTGTCCCCGTCAAGGTTTTCCCGATGCATATCGACGGCAGTGATCTGGTGGTTGCCGTAGGTCGTGTAGTAGTAAATGCCCTTGTCAGCGTTGCAGCAGCTTGTGTAGAGCGTGATCTCGTACTTGCCGCCGTCCAGCTCACAGCAGCCGCGCTGCTGCTCGACAGCGTGCAGGATGTGGAAGAACTGCCCGACGCTCTCGGCCTCGCTGCTGCCGGATTTCGCGTTCATCCGCACAAAGGCCGCACGCACAAAGCGGGACTGGCTGGACAGATCGCCCGGCAGGCCCAGTGCGCCGAGGCCGCGGCTGTAGACGGGCAGGTCAAGGCCGTCCGCAAACGCAACCGCAGGCGTGCGCGGCGAGAGTGCGCGGTAGTTGTTCAGTGCGAAAAGCTGCTGCGGGAACGGCGGATTGTTCGTCAGTACACCGACGGGGTTATCGTAGATGTGCAGGCCGTCGGCGGTGGACTCCACCACGATGCTCCCCGTTTTGTCGGCAATAAGCCAGTGCAGCTGCGCGAGGGGCAGCTGCTCACTGAACGGGATATTGACGATGTTGGTTTTTGCAAGCAGCGTGCGCACCTCGGCCAGCGTCGCACAGCTGCCCAGCAGCCAGGGGATCAGCTCAAACTGGGCGACGTTGCTTTTGCCATCCTGCGCCGGATGGTAGACTGCATTGCCGACAAAGTTCAGCCCTGCGATGCCCAGGCCCTTCTCATTGACGGCGTCATAGTAGAGCGGGTACTCCCCCGCCACGTAGGCCATACCGATCATCGCATATTTTGTGCGGAAGTCCCCCATGCAGCGCAGAGCAAACGGGTAGGCCCGCGGCGTGACGGTGACCTCGTCACCGTAGGAAAATTCGTAATCCAGATTGCGGCCAAAGTAAAAACTGTCGGTTGTATAGGTTGCAGCTGTACACATGGTAAACACCCCTTTAATTATAATAGATGCAGCGCGGCTTTCCTACGTCGAGAATATAAGGGCGGACATGGTTCGCCCGCGGCACATAGCGGCCGCCGCAAGGTTCACGGGTCGATGGTGAGCATTGGCCCCTGCATTTTCAGTGTGGTTTATATTGTACCACACCCTGCGCGGGATAATCCACCGCCAAATTGTAAACAATGCGTCCTTGCCGAATCCAACGCCATCACAAAAAAGCTTGCGGCGCATAAAAATCTCCCGGTAACGGAAGTGAAATTACCGGGAGAAGGAGGGACAAAAAAACGCTGCAAACCCCGAAAAAAGGCTTGCAGCGGTGCTTTCTGGCGTC
>ERZ831773.1569-NODE-1569-length-23123-cov-26.684845_pt1 | contig 23123 bp, 19 predicted proteins | sample MGYA00519696_ERZ831773 | MGnify/ENA primary metagenome ERZ831773 (study PRJEB31850, sample SAMEA3708720) | human gut metagenome | biome: human gut; feature: human-associated habitat; material: faeces | place: China | collected 2014 ...
GATGGACGAGATCCGCAAGGTGGTGCTGACAGCACCGGTCAAAGCGGGCACCATCGTGCTGCACAACGTCTGCGGGCTGGACAGTGACGTGATGGTCACCAAGAATGTGGATGCCTGCTGACCGGCTGAAATTAGGAGAGATAAAAAACAGAAGGAGAAGTTCTGCAAAAAAACGGACCGAAGAAGCCTTTATGCACATGATAAAACTTGGAGTGTGCTCAAGGTCAAGAGGAAGATGATTTCTTTCCCGGCAGGACTGTGCTATACTGGAAAAAAGATCTCCGGATGCAGCGCAAAAGCTGCTGCAGGGAAGCTGAAACTTACAGAAATGAGGAACACACACGGCAATGGCACAGCACGAACGCGGCACGGCATATTATCATCTTCCGGGACTGTTTGAATTTTATGAACTGTACCGTGTGTTTCTGCCGCTGCTCCGTGAACACAGGGAATATTTTTACGACTGGTGCGAGATCGGTTCGGTCTACGGTGCACCAGCCGACTGCATCTGGGGCGGGGGCCGCGCTGGCTTTGGAGATGCACAGCCGCATCGGGTGCTTGCACTGATGCAGGAATATGGCATATCGGCCCGGCTCACCTTCAGCAATTCGCTGCTCCGGGAAGAGCACCTTGCAGACTGGAAATGCAATGCCCTCTGTGCGCTGTTTGAAAAAGAAAACCGTGTGCAGAATGGTGTCATCGTCCATTCGGACCTGCTGCTGGACTACCTGAAAAGGCAGTATCCTGGCCTTTATTTCGTGTCCTCCACAACAAAAGTCCTTACAGATTTCCAGCAGCTCCGCAGAGAGACGGAACGGGAAGAGTTCCGCTATGTTGTGCCGGATTTCCGCCTGAACAAGTCGTTTGCAGAGCTGGATACCCTGTCGCAGGACCAGAAGGACAAGGTGGAATTTCTGTGCAACGAATGCTGCTGGTACGGCTGCCGGGACAGAAAGCACTGCTACGAGAATGTCAGCCGCAAAAATCTGGGCGAGGACTGCCCGGACCACCGCTGCACAGCGCCGGGCGCACAGCAGGGCTATCGTTTTTCAAAGGCAATGGAAAACCCCGGCTTCATCGGGGCCGGGGATATCCGCAAAATTTATCTGCCCGGCGGCTTTTCCAACTTCAAGATCGAGGGGCGGGGACTGGGCAGCGCGTTGATACTGGAATTTCTGCTTTACTACATGACAAAGCCTGAGTATCAGCTGCGCGTCCGGGAAGAAATTTATCTGGACAACATGCTGGATCTGTTCTGATGGCCCTGAGCCGCGTTCATAGTTGCTTCCGTGATGCATCCTGCCGCCTTCGGGCGGCTTTTGTTTTACCCTGTTTCAGGAAGCAATAAAAATAGGTATGGAGATAAATCAGACTTCTGTATCTCGCATTCCAGCGGTATTTTGAAACAGTTTATCAAGGAAGTGCGTGTCGGACGCGACTATAATATCGAGATCGTTCTCAATGTGCCGCTGGACGAGTTCGAGGAGTTCAAGCGTCACGCAGCATCGGCTGGACGGGGCAAAAAACAGAAAAATAAGTCGCAAAATCCTCAAAAAGTTGGGCATTGTACATCAAATGCCGGAATCGCCGTTTTAGACAAAACAGCAGGTGAAACTATAAGCATTGTGCCTAAAAATGCTGCACACGCAATTTTGCACTGTCAAGACGAATGATGCACGATTTTGCAAAGAATGGCAAAAAGAAACGCCGTATCGTCTAACACGATACGGCGTTTTATGGACTCGAAGGGAGTCGAACCCTCGACCTTTCGGATGCGAACCGAACGCTCTCCCAACAGTCTCGCTTTTGTGCACACCTTATGCACCGTGAGAAAAGAAAAATCAACGTATATTCGTCTATATAAAATGTTCTGCCATCCCAATGGACTTTCCTGACTGTAAGTACGACCACCAAGCCTCTGATTTTCAGGATGAAGCGATTTGGGATGTAATATGGTTGGCGGACAAGTGAGCTGCAGGCCCTTGAGATAGTACTCGCATGGGGTTCAGATGTATCACATCCCGATTCGTAATAAAATACGATGTACCGTAAAAGCACAACTTCTACTCGGAAGGAATGGAAGCTGCGCTTTTTACATTTGACAACAAGTTATAGATTGACAATAGGACACATACACGATAAACTTTATATAGTATTATGTAAATCAGAAGGAGGCCAAACCATGAGCATTAAGTACACTACCCCTGCCCAGCATAAGAGCAACCTCCGCAATGTATATGGCACCTTTGCCATTGAGGGTATGACCATCAGCAAAGATACGCGCAGCAACCTTGACCGCATTAGCAACGGTCAAGCCAGCTATCAGCAAATCGTGAATGAATTGCGAGCAAAGTACGCAAAGAAGGGCTGATGATGTTCTCGAAGTACGATGTCTATACCACGGTGCAGTCCATGTACTGCTACCCGGATACGGATGTTCTGATCAACAAGTTGAATATTCATGATAAAGCCGAACTCAAACAGGCCGAAGAAGAATTTACGGCTGTAAAACAGATGGCTCTGTTACAGGAGCCAATCAAGGGACGTTTTACCAAAACACACCTGTTTCGGATTCACCGTTTCCTTTTTGAAGATGTGTATCCCTTTGCAGGGCACATCCGCAAAGAACAAATCAGCAAGGGCGACACGATGTTCTACCCGCCAGACCTGATTGACCGAGAATTGGAGCGTGTGTTCAAAAACATTCACTCCAAGAAGCTGCTTGCCGAACAAGATGAAGAAAAGCAGATTCAGAATTTGTCGCAGACGATGGCAGAGCTGAACATCATCCATCCTTTCCGCGAGGGAAATGGCCGCAGCACCCGTGAACTGATTCGCTGCATGGCACTAGAATATGGTCTGCACATCAACTGGGGCAACACTGACCGAGAGACTTTGATCAACGCTGCAATCGCTGCCGTAGACGATGAGATGGCGTTCTGCGATGTTCTAAGGCAGTGCATCGAAAAGAAAGACACATAATAATAGTCTACGAACCAGAATGCATAATCTGTATAAAAAGCCGCTTCTTTTCATTTTGAATCGAAGCGGCTTTTTATATTAACAATTCAAGAGCACCTGTAAAACAACGAGTACAACTTTCATGAATCTTATAGTTGATAATATACGGTTGTTGTCAACTATCCTGAATTTCAACACGCTGATGAATTTTTGCAGCCACATCGGTATAGAGGTCTACATCAAAACCTTCTGCGACTTCAAAACTAACGAACAAACAATAAGGTATGATCTTGGCAGAATCTGTCCAGACCATCAGCAAGGGACGGCTGATCCGCCCGATGGGGCGGTTGAGCATCCCGGAACTCATTCGGCTCAATTATGCGCTGCTGTATCAGCTCGATCTGAACGAATGGGTATGGAGAAAGGAGGCCTATGAACGCTATCTGCGATACCACCGCTAAATCGGAAACTCTTTCCGTCAAAGGCTGCAAAGTCAAGATTACTTATGCGCCTGCGGATACGGACTGTCTGGATGCGATCCAGAAGCTGCTGCAAACCACCATCCTGCGCACGGCAGGGCACACCGCTGCCTGACATCCTTGTGTTCCTTGAATGCGTGAGATAAGATAAAATCGAACTGAACCTTGAAAACAAAATATGGACGAAACACGTTTGATTTTTCCTTTCTCACTCAAAGAAAGAGAGATTGAAATGAAAAAACGTGTCTATACCTTATACCGTGTTTCGACCAAAGGACAGGTCGAGAAAGACGACATCCCCATGCAGAAAGAAGCCTGCCGCAACTTTGCAGAAAGTCAGGGCTGGGAAATCGTCAAGGAATTTTCCGAAAAAGGCGTTTCCGGCTTCAAAAAATCTGCCAAAGAGCGTGACGAACTCCAGAAAATTCAACAGGCTGCGATGGAAGGCAAGTTTGACATCCTGCTGGTGTTCATGTTTGACCGCCTCGGTCGCCGTGATGATGAAACGCCCTTTATCGTAGAGTGGTTCACGAAGCAGGGCATCGAAGTCTGGAGCGTGAACGAAGGACAGCAGCGATTTGACACCCATGTGGACAAGCTGATGAACTACATCCGCTACTGGCAGGCATCCGGCGAAAGTCTGAAAACCTCTGTCCGTACCCGGACAAGGCTGGAACAGCTCACCGGGGAAGGCCACTATACAGGCGGCACCGTGGCTTTTGGCTACAAGCGTGTCCGCCTTGGTCGGGTGAACAAGAAGAATCAGGAAGTCTGCGACCTTGTGATTGATGAAGCGGAAGCTGAGATCGTCCGGCTGATTTTCCACAAGTACGTTTACGAGGGCTACGGCGCACAGAAGTTGAGCCACTATCTTTATGAACAGGGCGTCGTAGGACGGAATAACAAAAATATCCCCAACACCAGCATCGTTCGGATGATCAAGAATAAAGGATACACGGGGTACCTCATCAACGGTGCGGTGGAAACCGAGTGCCCACAGCTCCGCATCATCGAACCAGAGCTGTTCGAGCAGGCACAGGAACTGCGGCAGGCACGCACTTGTGAGCGTGGCGGTACTTCACTGGGCACCAGCTCCAAAGCCCTGTTGACCGGGCTGGTCTACTGTGCCCACTGCGGCAACCGCTTGAGCCTGACCAGCAGCGGACGGACGCACACCTATGCCGATGGGCATACGGTGAAAGAAGTCCGGCCCCGGTATAGCTGCTTCTACAAGATTCGGCATCCGGGAGACTGCGATGGGCAGTCTGGCTACGGCGTTTCTAAGCTGGATTCCATCGTGGAAGAAGTTGTCCGGCAGATCTTCGCGCAGTTCCGGGAGGTTTCCCGGAAGAAGCTGCTGGAATCGGTCAAGACCAACGATGCCGCCCGCATCCAGAAGAAAATCAAGAAATTTCAGAAGGACTTGGAAGCCAAACAGAAAGAGCTGGACGACCTGAAAGCCGAAACCATTCTGGTCATTCGGGGCGTAAGTGCCTTGGACAAAGAACTGCTGAGCACACTGGTAGCCGAGGCAAGAGAGGCTTTGGAAACTCTGGAAAAGCAGCTCGTGCAGGCACAGGAAGAATACGAAGAAGCCACCAAAACGGCAAAGCGCAGCAACTACATCTGCAACGAGCTGTTTACATGGGCGGATGTTTACGACACCGCCAACCACGATGAACGCCGCGCTATCTTGCAGCAGTTCATTACGGAGATTCGTGTCCGAAAAAACTACGAAATCTCGATCACCCTGAACGCCAGCTTCAACCAAGTGGAACAGCTCAAGGCTGTGTCATCCTACGATGGTGCGGAAATTTTTGAAGGAATTTCCGAGAAGGAGGCATAAAAGCGATGCGCTTGCCCACAGCACTCTGCAAAATGCAAAGAAAGAGACGTGAAAGCGATGGATTTTCAAAAAGTACATTGATGACCCCACCCGGTTCGCATCCGACTTCGGGGTTCGGAGCCCGGCACGGTCTGCCAAAGTTTTTTAGGCATAAAAAACGCCGCATCGTACAAAACGATGCGGCAAATTGGTGGACCTAGAGGGATTCGAACCCTTGACCTCTCGGATGCGAACCGAACGCTCTCCCAGCTGAGCTATAGGCCCATATTTAGGGGCGTGACTCGATTGGGCGACCAACCGACATACTCCCCATTTGAATGCCCACAACTCTGTGGGGCACAAAAGCGATACGCTTGCACTCCCAACTGAGCTATAGGCCCATGTGATGACCCTGTAAGTGTAACTCTGTTCGGGCGATTTGTCAAGTATTTTGGGCAGGGCCAAAAGCCTGGCTCATCAGCGGTTGCCTAGCTGCCAGAAAGCAACAGCGCTGGCAGCGGCAACGTTCAGGGAATCCACGCCGTGGGACATAGGGATCTTTACGGTGTAGTCACAGGCGGCAATGGTGCTGTGGGCAAGGCCGTCACCCTCTGTGCCCAGCACGATGGCAAGCTTCGGCTCAGCGGAAAGAGCGCTGTCGTCAATGCTTACGGAGCGGTCGCTCAGAGCCATGGCAGCAGTCTTGAAGCCAAGACTGTGCAGCTGAGCAATGCCGTTTTCCGGCCAGTCGGCAGGACAGGTGCCAATCTGCGCCCAGGGCACCTGAAACACGGTGCCCATGCTCACACGCACGGCACGGCGGCACAGCGGGTCGCAGCAGGAAGGAGTAACGAGCACGGCATCCATGTTCAGTGCAGCGGCGCTGCGGAAGATCGCTCCCACATTGGTGGAGTCCACAATGCCCTCCAGAACGGCCACCCGGCTGGCATTGCGGCAGACCTCTTCCACGCTGCGCGGCAGCGGGCGGCGGAGGGCGCACAGCACGCCGCGGGTCAGTACGAAGCCGGTCAGGCTGGCAAGGGTCTCACGGTCGGCTGTGTACACCGGGGCATCACCGCAGCGGGTCAGGATAACGGCAGCCGGGCCGGTGATCTGTTTGCGCTCCATGAGCAGGGAGAGCGGGGTGTATCCGGCATCCAGCGCACGGGTGATCACCTTGGGGCTTTCGGCAATAAAGATGCCTTTATCCGGCTCCAGACGATTGCGCAGCTGCGCTTGCGTCAGGCGGGCATAGACATCCAGCTCCGGTGCGGAAAGGTCTGTGATCTCGACAATATTCGGCATAAGGAAGTTCTCCTTTGGAAAAGCTTTTTTCTTATTCTAACACAACCTGTGAGGGAATGCAAAGTGCGGGCCGGGCACGGCCGTATTTTTGGCTCTGGCAGGACGCAGGGATATACATGCATGACATGTAAAATTGATATGAACCAAGCTGTAAAAATATATTATAATAGGGTGCGAAAAGAGGGGAAAAGGTAATATGAAAACAAAACATCATGGGCAGATGTCGGAGTCCTTCCTGACGGCGGTGTTCCTTTCGCTTTCGGGCGGGCTGCAGGATGCCTATACGTATCTGTTCCGCGGTAAGGTGTTTGCAAATGCACAGACCGGCAACATCGTGCTGCTGAGTGCCAACATCATGGATGGTCAGTGGGATCGGGTGCTACACTATCTGGTTCCTCTGTGTGCTTTTGCGCTGGGCGTACTGGTGGCAGAAAAGATGCGGGAGTGCCTTCGTGACATGCAGCGGCTTCACTGGCGGCAGCTGGTGGTGCTGGGCGAAGTGCTTCTGCTGTTCGTTGTAGGTTTTTTACCGCAGGAGCAGAATCTGCTGGCAAACGCCATCGTTTCCTTCTCCTGCGCGATGCAGGTGCAGGCGTTCCGCAAGGTGAACGGCTATGCATTTGCCAGCACTATGTGCATTGGTGACCTGCGCAGCGGTGTGGAAGCATTCTGCATCTGGCGCAAGACCCATGAGCCGAAAGCTAAGGACCGGATGATGCGTTATTTTGGCATCATCCTGCTGTTCGCGGTGGGTGCCGGTATTGGAAGCGTGGGCGCAGCGCGGCTGGCAGGAAAGACCATCTGGATCTCCTGCGGGCTGCTGCTGGTAAGCTTTGCACTCATGTTCATCCGGGAAGAAATCGAAGAAAACCCTGCGATCGAAAAGGATCTGGCTGAGATCCGGCAGGAGACACAGGAGATCGACCGGACTCTCAAGCAGGAACTGAAGGAAGAGCGCGAGGAACTGCATGAGGAATTACACGAGAAATTGAGATAAAGCACCGGACATCAAAAAAGGAGCCGCTGCGTGATGCAGCGACTCCTTTTGCTTGCAGAGAAAGGAAATTACTCAGAACGCAGGGCGGTGACGGGGTTGCACTTGGCTGCGCTGCGGGCGGGAATCAGGCCGCCAAGGATCGTGAGCAGGGTAGCCAGAACGATCAGGATCAGTGCAGCCTTGGGCGGCAGCACAGCGGTGACGCTGGTGGTTCCTGCAATGGAGTGGATGAGCATGTTGCCGGGGATCAGCAGCAGCAGGCACAGGCCCACGCCGATCACGCCGGAGCACATTCCGATAATGAAGGTTTCAGCATTGAACACCTCGGAGACATTGTGCTTGGATGCACCGATGGCACGCAGAATACCGATCTCCTTGCGGCGTTCCAGCACGCTGATATAGGTGATGACACCGATCATGATGGAAGAAACCACCAGCGAGATGGCAACAAAGGCCACCAGCACATTGCTGACCATATCCACGATCCTGGTCACGGCGCTCATCAGGGTGCCGACCGTATCCGAGAATACGATCACCTTGTCCTCTTCTCCCTGCGCACGCATGGCGGCATTGTAGGCGTTCAGGCTGTCCACGATGCGGTTCTTGGCCTCAAAGCTCTTGGGGTAGATCCAGATGCTGCCGGGCTTGGCATAATCCGAATAGCCCAGTGCACCAAGAACACTGCCGTAGGAGGTGGTGCTGGACTGCAGGTTCATTTTGACCAGATCCACAAGGTCGTCGGTGCTCATGTTCACCTGCACGGCACTCTGGAACACGGTGGGGTCGATCTTCAGGGCATCTTCCACCTGACTGCTGAGCTGAGCGATGTTGTTCTGGATGGCGGACTGGATCTGCTGGCTGAACTGAGTGGTCAGCTGGGTCATCAGCTGCTGCATCACGGTGCTCATCTGGGTCTGAACGGCAGCGGTAAGTTTGGTCTGCAGAGCTTCGCCCAGCTTCTGGCTCAGCTGTTCCGAGTAGCTTTGCAGATAGCTCGTCATGATGCCCTGCAGGTTCTGCTGAAGCGAAGCGGTGAACTGCTCCTGCAGGCCGGTGGTGTCCAGCAGGTCGCCCATGGATTCGGACAGAAGCTGTTTGAACTGGTCGCTCTCCATATAGGAAGAGAAACCGATCTTATCCAGATTCAAGATGCCGTTGCCGATGATATAGCGCTTATAGCCATTCATGATCTTCTTCATCAGGCTCTGCAGCGCATCCTCCGAGACGGACAGGTCCATATCGGCAAACAACTGGCTCAGATCCAGCGCGTCCATGTCCGGCAGCTCCACATCGCTCATGTCGATGTCGCTCAGGTCCAGATCGCTCAGATCCAGCTGGAATTCGGACGGATCAAGGATGGAGGAAAAGTCAAAGCTGCCATCCTGCAGATCAAATGCACCGCTCAGGTCGAACTGCAGCTTGCTTGCATCGAACTGGAAGGAATCCTTCAGCATATCGGTATCCACCGAGAACAGGGAAGAAATGTCAAGATCGGTTTTGCGCTGGTCGGCATCAAAGCGCTCGCCGGTCAGCACGTTCACTTCCGGGTCGGCAAGCTGCTGCTTTACCACTTCACTTTCGGCTGCATGGTCGATGGCGTAGTTGGTGAGTGCATGGGTATAGGCAACGCCTATGGGCAGAATGGTGGAGCTGGCATCTGCGCGGGGCTGCACCACGCCCACGATGGTCAGATCCGGACTGCTTTCCACAAGCTGCTCCACATACGCTTCATCGTCGGAGCGGTTGCGCCAGATCTGGCGTTCTTCGTCATAAACGTAATAGTCTGAGTTGGTAACGATCTTATATTTCAGGCCCACAAAGGTATCGTAGGGGTAGGTGCCGTAGCCGGTGGGAGCCTGTGTGTTCTTGTTTTTTGCGTACTCCTGCAGAAAACGCATCATCACGCTGTCGTCCTCAATGCCCAGAATATAAAGAGCGTAGTCGCTGATGCTGCCATCCGAATTCAGCACAAGAACGGCCTCGTTGTAGCTTTCCGGCCAGCGGCCTGCCTTGACATCGTACTGATCTTCGTACAGCGAAGGCTCTTCGGCCATCTCGGTAAACACGCTCTGGTTGGTCATGGAAGAGACGATGCCGGCGGCAGAGGTGGTGTTGTTCAGCGCAGAAAGGCTGCTGTCCGGGAAGATCTGGCGCACGGTGCCGTCCTTGTTCTGGCGGTAGATCAGCGGTACGGTGCCGTAGGTATACTCGATGGAAGCAGCATCCTCCGAGATGGTGCACTCGCTGCTGTCCAGATATTTTTTCAGGGAAGCAAGGTCATTGACAGAGGAATTATCCTCGGTCAGCTGGCTCAGCAGTTCACGCACCGTGACCATGCCCTCCGGGGTGGAAGAAGCGCTGGTGGTGCCCACATTGGTGTTGTCGGCAACGGCACTGGTGTAGCTTTCCGGGTCCAGCAGGGCGGCAAGGTCCACGCCGGTGGTCGAGAGCTGCAGCGGATATTCCGAAAGGGTGGAGCGTTCCATCTCTTGGATATAATTGCTCACACCGGCCGAGAGCGAAAGGATGAGCGCAATGCCGATGATGCCGATGGAGCCGGCAAACGCGGTGAGCAGGGTGCGGGTCTTTTTGGTGAGCAGGTTGTTGAAGCTCAGCGCGAGAGCGGTGAGCGGCGACATGGAAGAACGGCCCAGATTTTTGTGCACCGGCGGCACCTGAGCGGAATCATCCGGCGTAAACGGTGCGGTGTCCGATTGGATCACGCCGTCCCGCAGGCGGACGATGCGGGTAGCATACTGCTCTGCAAGCTCCGGGTTATGGGTGACCATGACCACAAGGCGGTCTTTGGCCACCTCCTTCAGCAGCTCCATCACCTGAATGCTGGTGTCGCTGTCCAGTGCGCCAGTCGGCTCGTCGGCCAGCAGGATATCGGGGTTGTTGACCAGTGCGCGGGCAATGGCCACACGCTGCATCTGGCCGCCGGACATTTCGCTGGGGTGCTTGTGCAGCTGGTCGCCCAGACCTACCTGCTCCAGCGCCTTGGTGGCCCGGCTGCGGCGCTCGGCACCGGAAATGCCGGAGATGGTCAGCGCCAGCTCCACATTGGAAAGCACTGTCTGGTGCGGGATGAGGTTATAGCTCTGGAACACAAAGCCAATGGTGTGGTTGCGGTAAGAGTCCCAGTCGCGGTCGGTATATTTTTTGGTGGAGATGCCGTTGATGATCAGATCACCGCTGTCGTAGCGGTCCAGACCGCCAATGACGTTCAGCAGGGTGGTCTTACCGGAACCGCTGGGGCCGAGAATGGCGACGAATTCGTTGTCCCGCAGGTTCAGGCTGACATCATCCAGTGCTTTCTGCACCAGATCGCCGGTCTTGTATTCTTTCTTGATGTGGTTGAGTTGGAGCATGTGTGAGCCTTTCCGGCGCATCCTCGCAGGAACGCTGCCGCTATACATTATAATAAACTGCCCGGATACAGGACCCGCAGCAAGGCGTTATACACTTCTATTTTACCGGAACAATATGAAAAAACTGTGTATATTTCAACGTAAATTTTGACCAGACCGGTATTTTTGGCTTTTGAGGCAGAAAAACAGGAAAATAAAGGAAAAATTGACGTGGAGGTTGAATTTGCGTCGCCGTCGTGCTATTTTAATAGCGGAAGATCCTGATAAAACGGAAAAACATCACGAAAGCAGAATTACACTGCCAATACGACGCAAAAAATCTGCGATCAAACGCAAGTACAAAATAAAATGTGCCGCGGAACAGAAAAACACGACAAAAAAATGCAACGAATGTGATTTTGATGTTTTTAGACGCTTTTTCAGGATTGAACCAGCCCTCCTTGCTCTTTAAAATAAGATAAGAAAAACAAGGAATGCCTTAAAAATGTCGCAGGACCTTGTAGCAAGGGAGGAAAAATTATGGAACGTACATTTTCACCTATGATCCGTCAGTTTTCGGCAATCGACGGGTTGCAGAAAGCATATACACTGGTATACTCAATGGATACAGGCAACGAAGACGGCTGCTGCCTGACGCTTTGCCGTACCGGGAACCGGCAGTACATGCAAAGCTGCTACATTGCAGCTGCACCAGAGTTCTGCTACCGGATCCTGCGCTATCTGTGTGAGAATGGTGTCCAGCCGGAGATCTGGCAGGATGTGGTAGAAGAACTGACCGATACAGAACAGCTCAGGCAGAAAGGCGGCGCGTTGCGTGGAGAGTGAGCACACAGCAAAAACGCTGCAGATCGCCCTTGGAAGCTACGACCGCAAGGAGCTGCGGGTGGAAAAGAACTACCTGCAGGAGCAAAGCCCTGCGTTGGAGTGCACCTGCTTCCAGAACGGCGGCCGTCTGCTGGAACAGCTGCGTCAGGGCCGTCAGTTTGATGTTGTGATCCTCTGCAGCCAGCTGGAAGATATGAGCGGGCTGGAGTTTTTAATGAATATCCGCAGCATGGATCCCAAACCGAATGTTGTTCTGTTTGATGAGGGCAGGCGGCAGAATACGAGTGCCATCTGTCTGGAATCGGGCGATGGGTTCTGCTATGTGGGCCATGCCGAACTGAAGAACCTGCTGTGGGAGCTGTACCGCCTGCCGGGACGGCAGAGCCAGCGCATAGAACGCAAGTGTCAGGAACTGTACGAGGGCTGGGGCATCCAGCTGCCGGATGTGAACTGCAACTATCTTTCCTGTGCGGTGGGCGTGGTGTACGGCACCAGCCAGAAGCTGGCCATCCGCAAGGAGATCCTGCAGGCGGTGAGCGAGCAGTATGATGTGTCGGTCTCTGCTGTGGACAGCGGCATCCGGCGTATGATCGACCAGCTGGAAGCAAAGCCCTCGGTCAAGTGGCTGCGCTTCAAGGAAGAAAGCGGATTTGCGGACGAGAAACCTACCACTGGTAAACTGATCTACACAGTCAAGAATTATCTTCAGCGTCAGAAGGACGACTGAGCATAAAACACAGGAGGCGCAAGGGTATGGAGCAGATGCGGCAGAACGAGGCGGGTGCACTGACCGCGCAGGCGGTCCCGCAGAAGGATGTGGAACAGGCATGCTTCCATGCACTGGGTCTGATCGGACGCAATTGCGAATATCTGGACCAGCACCTTGCGCATGTGGGTGCCGACCAGCAGACCCGGCAGGCGGTGAACGATATCAGCGCTGCGTCGGCAAGGCTGGACCGCACTGTGAACGAAGTGATGTCGCTGCTGGATTTTCTGCGCACCGAAGAAGACCCGCGGCTCTATCCGCTGGACCTGTGCCAGCTGCTGCAGCAGGTCGCCGCACAGGCCGATATGGTGCAGGCGCAGCTTGGGGTGGAACTGACGCTGGACTATGGCGGCTGGACAGCCTGCCGGATCATGGCGGACCGCAATGATGCAGAACTGCTGTGCCTGCATCTGCTTTCGAATGCCTTGCGGGCCTGCAGTGCGGGCGGCAAAGTGCGGCTGATGCTGCGCCGCAGCGAAAGCTTCTGGCAGTTGACGGTGCTGGATAATGGCTGCGGCCTGCCGGAAGCAGGCGAGGATACATGGCTGGAGAACCGGCGCTGCTTTCTGGGCGGCGCAAAGCTGGGCCTGCTGCTCTGCCGCGAGTGCTGCCGCCGTATGGGCTGGGGCCTGCGGGTGGAGCGCGCACCGGAAAAGGGCACACAGGCAGTGGTGACCATTCCGCTGTGCACCGACCGCATAACGGAGCCGACGGTAGAGCTGCATACGGGCGGCGATACGGCACAGGCACAGCAGCATCAGTACCAGTTGCGCAATATGCTGGTGCGGGAGCTGCGTACCATGCCGGAGCGCGGCGACCCGGACGAGCTGTGATGCATGCTGCATGATTGCTTTATAATAATGAATAAGGACTGCTGCGGGGGGAGATGCTCCTGTGCGGCAGTCCTTTTTTGTTGGCAAAGGTTAAAAATCTTTGCCAAGACACCGGCGCAGCCGCATAAAAAGCGACAAGTTCACAAAATGTTTAACTTTTTGAGCGGAAAATACTATTTTTTCTGTGTAAAATAAAGGACGCTGATTGATTGTGCCGCAAAATTGGATTATAATACATTTGTATGCGAATTGACAAAATGATTCGTTAACAAACTAATTTTTGGCAAAGAAATTGATTTTGCCGTCCACCGGGGGCTTTGCCTCCGGCATTTGTCCTTAGGAGGAAAACAACGTGAGAGTAGGTCTTGACATCGGCAGTACCACCATCAAGTGTGTGGTGCTGGATGAACATGATACGCTGCTGTATTCTACATACGAACGGCATTACAGCCATATTCTGGAAAAGGCGCAGGAGCTGCTACGCCGCATCGATGCCGAGCAGTTGCACGGTCAGAAGGCGCTGCTGAGTATTTCCGGTTCGGCGGGCATGGGTCTGGCCGACAGCTGCGGCGTGCCCTTTGTGCAGGAGGTGTTCTCCACCCGCGTGGCGGTCAAGCGCTTTGTGCCTGCCACCGACTGCGTGATCGAGCTGGGCGGTGAGGATGCCAAGATCCTGTTCCTGACCAATGGCACTGAGGTGCGCATGAACGGCAGCTGTGCCGGCGGCACCGGTGCCTTTATCGACCAGATGGCCACCCTGCTGAAAATGGGCGCCGACGAGATGAACAAGGCAGCAGAGAACGCACAGCGCACCTACACCATTGCGTCCCGCTGCGGCGTGTTTGCCAAGAGCGACGTGCAGCCCCTGATCAATCAGGGCGCCCGCACCGAGGACATTGCTGCCAGCATTTATAAGGCTGTGGTCAACCAGACCATTGCAGGCCTTGCACAGGGCCGTCCCATCAAGGGCAATATCTTGTATCTGGGCGGCCCGCTCACCTTCAGCAACGTGCTGCGCAAGAGCTTTGACGAAGCGCTGAACGTGACCGGCACCTGCCCGGAGAACAGCCTGCTGTATGTGGCACTGGGCGCTGCCCTCTATGCCGACAAGGCTTTTGTTCTGTCCGAGGTGGCCGATGCGCTGGATCAGTATGCTGCCACTGCCACCTACGCCAGCGAGCCGCCGCTGTTCGCCAGCAAGGAGGAATACGAGGCCTTCCACGCCCGCCACATGTCCCACAGTGTGCCGCGTGTGCCGTTCAGCGCGCAGTGCGGCCCGGTGCATATCGGCATCGACTCCGGCTCCACCACCGTCAAGCTGGTGGTGGTGGACGAGAAGAGCCAGATCCTTTACACCAACTATCAACCGAACCTTGGCAACCCGCTGCCCCTCATCCGGGAACAGCTGCTGAAAATTTACAAGGAGCACCCGGGCCTGCAGGTGGCCAGCGTGACCACCACCGGCTACGGCGAAGAGCTGGTGAAGAACGCATTCCGCTGCGATTACGGTCTGGTGGAAACGGTGGCTCACTTTACCGCTGCAAAATACTTTATGCCGGATGTGGATTTCATCATCGACATCGGCGGTCAGGATATGAAGTGCTTTAAGATCGAAGATGGTGCCATCAGCAACATCTTCCTGAACGAAGCATGTTCCTCCGGCTGTGGCAGCTTTTTGCAGACCTTTGCACAGGCACTGGGCTATGACGTGAAGGAATTTGCAAGCCTTGGCCTGTTTGCAGACCGCCCGGTGGATCTGGGCAGCCGCTGCACCGTGTTCATGAACAGCTCGGTCAAGCAGGCCCAGAAGGACGGCGCAAGCATCGAGAACATCTCGGCTGGTCTGTCCATCAGCGTGGTTAAGAACGCATTGTACAAGGTCATCCGCGCATCCAGTCCGGAAGAGCTGGGCCGCAAGATCGTGGTGCAGGGCGGTACCTTTTATAATGAAGCCGTGCTCCGCGCCTTTGAAAAAGAGATGGGCGTGGAGGTCATCCGCCCGGACATTGCCGGCTTGATGGGCGCTTACGGTGCGGCTCTGTTCGGCCTGCGCCAGAGCAGCAAGGCCCACCGTACCGCCTCCGGCATGATGAGCCAGCAGGAGCTGGAAGCCTTTGAACAGAAGGTGGTCAGCGTGAAGTGCGGCGGCTGCGGCAACCACTGCCAGCTCACCGTCAACACCTTTGCGGATGGCCGCAAGTACATCTCCGGCAACCGCTGCGATAAGCCCGTGACCGGCAAGAGTGCCGACGACAGCCTGAACCTCTACGCCTACAAGCAGCAGCTTCTGGCCGAGTACAAGCCGGTGGCCGGCAAGCGCGGCTCCATCGGCATCCCGCTGTGTCTGGGCTTCTACGAGCTGCTGCCCTTCTGGTGGGCCTTCTGGACAAAGCTTGGCTTTGCCGTGCACACCAGCCCGGTGTCCAGCCGCGGCCTGTACCTCGCCGGTCAGGCTACTATCCCCAGCGATACCGCCTGCTTTCCGGCAAAGCTGAGCCACGGCCACATCAAGGCCCTGAGCCAGATGCAGCTGGACGCTATTTTCTATCCCTGCCTGACCTACAATGTGGACGAGGGACTGGGCGACAACCACTATAACTGCCCGGTGGTGGCCTACTACCCCGAGGTTCTGGCAGGCAACTGCCCGGAACTGGAGGGCACCAAGTTCATCTATGACTATGTGGGCATCCACCGCCCGAAGGATTTTGTGCACAAGATGGCAAAGAACATCCTGCCCAAGTACTTTGGCGGCATCTCCGAGAAGGAAGTGCAGGCCGCAGCGGATGCCGCCTATGCGGAATACGAGTCCCACATGGCAAAGATCCGCGTGAAGGGCAGCGAGATCATCGATGAAGCCCGCCGTCAGGGCAAGCGCATCATCGTGCTGGCAGGCCGCCCCTACCATGTGGACCCCGAGGTGAACCACGGCATCGACCGCCTCATCACCCGCCACGGTGCTGCCGTTGTTACCGAGGACAGCATCTCCAATCGAGTGCAGAAGTTCCCCACCAGTGTACTGAACCAGTGGACCTACCACAGCCGCCTGTATGCCGCCGCCAAGTACTGCACCACCCAGAAGGATATGGATCTGGTGCAGCTGGTGTCCTTTGGCTGCGGCGTGGATGCCATCACCACCGACGAGACCCGCGAAATCCTGCAGGAGGGCAGCAAGCTCTACACCCAGCTCAAGATCGACGAGATCACCAATCTGGGTGCCGTGAATATCCGCCTGCGCAGTCTGTTCGCCGCTCTGGACGAGCGCGACGAGGTGGCCGCAGAAAAGGCAAAATAAATAGAAATATTGCAAAAGGCTTTTTAAAAAAGCAACATAGGAGGAACCTATGGAATACAATTACCCCAAATTTACCCAGGAGATGAAGAAGACCCACACCATCCTCATCCCCAACATGGCCATTACCCAGTTCCGCCTGCTGGAGTACGCCCTGCGTTACGACGGCTACAAGTGCGAAATTCTGGGCAACTGCGGCAGTGCCGTGGCACAGCTGGGCCTGAAATACGTCCACAATGACACCTGCTATCCGGCTCTGCTGGTCATCGGTCAGTTTCTGGATGCGCTGAACAGCGGTAAGTATGATCTGGAGCATACTGCGCTGCTCATCACCCAGACCGGCGGTGGCTGCCGTGCCTCCAACTACATTCACCTGCTGCGCAAGGCACTGGTTAAGGCGGGCTATCCGCAGATTCCGGTGGCCAGCCTGAACTTCTCGGGTCTGGAAAAGGACAGCGGCTTCCAGATGACCCTGCCGCTGGCACGCCGCGCACTGGCCTGCATCTTCTACGGCGATATGCTGTGCGCTCTGCGCAATCAGGTGGCACCTTACGAGAACGAGAAGGGGGCTGCCGATAAGATGGTAGACTTGTGGGTGGAACGCTTGGGCCGCGTGCTGCTGGCGGGCAAGGGCTACACCTCCAAGGAGATGAAGCACACCTTCCCCCTCATCGCAAAGGACTTTGCTGCCATCCCCGTTACCCGGGTGCCCAAGGTCAAGGTGGGCGTGGTTGGTGAAATTTACGTCAAGTACAGCCCGCTGGGCAACAACGACCTGCAGAAGTTCCTCGAAAGTCAGGACTGCGAGGTGAACTTCCCGGGCCTGATGGGCTTTGTGCAGTACTGTGCCTTCAACATGGGCGAGGACCACGTCCTGTACGGCGGCAAGCTGGCTGTGAAGATCGGCATTGACCAGTTCCTGAACTGGCTGGACAGCATCGAGCGCGCCATGCTCAAGGCTGAGGCCGACGCAGGCTTCTACGCCCCCGGCCCCTTCAAGGAGCTGGTGGAAAAGCCCAAGGGCATCATTTCGCTGGGTGCCAAGATGGGCGAGGGCTGGCTGCTGACTGCCGAGATGATCGAGCTGGTGCAGGGCGGCTACGGCAACATCGTGTGCGCCCAGCCCTTCGGCTGCCTGCCCAACCACATCGTGGGCAAGGGCATGGTGAACAAGATCCGCGCCCTGTACCCCAGTGCCAACATCACCCCCATCGATTACGACCCCAGCGCCACCAAGGTCAATCAGGAGAACCGCATCAAGCTGATGCTGGCAGTGGCCAAGGAGCGCCTAAATGCCCCGGTGGAGGCAAAGCCCCTGACGGCAGAGGAAATCGCAGGCGGCGCACCCAAAGTCGGCGCAGCGGTCTGATGTTCTAAGGCGGAGAATACCGAAATGCAAAAAGCCCGTCCGGGCGTAAAACTCGGACGGGCTTTCATCATGCCTTGAGAAAAATCAATGCAGGAGAGATCACTTCTGATTCTTCATGTAGATGTGGTGGGGCAGACCGGCAATGTACAGCGGGGTCAGCTCGGCCTGGATCAGCGGGCGGGCATAAGCAAGGAACTCATCGGTCATCTGGGTGTGGTTGGCGTTCATCCAGCTCAGCGGCACCTTCTTTTCGAGGTTTGCCACCTCGCTGATGGGGTGCAGCTCAGTGGTGCACTGGTACGGGCTGTTGGAGATGCGCTTCAGGGCCACCATCTGGCCGGTGACGCCCTCAAAGGCAGCCTTGGCGGCAGCACCGCCCACCTGATAGGCTTCGGTGATGTCGGTGCGGCTGGTCAGATGGCCTGCGCAGCGCTGCAGAGTGGAAAGCTCGATGCAGCGGGTCTTTGTGTCCAGATTGCGGGCCACCACATTTGCCAGATACCGTGCGGTGCCGGTCAGGGCCTTATGGCCGAAAGCGTCCACTGCGTGCACATCGTCGGCCAGCTCACAGACGTAACGGCCATCTTCCAGCTTTACGCCCTCGGAAACGGCGATCACGATGCTGGGCTTCTTCTCCTGCATCACGCGCACCTTCTCAATGAAGTGTTCCACATTGAAGGGCACTTCGGGCAGGCAGATCATGTCCACACCCTCGCAGTCGTCACTCTTTGCCAGAGCGGCGGCAGCGGTCAGCCAGCCGGCGTTGCGGCCCATGATCTCCACCACGGTGACGTACTTGGTGCCGTACACGGTGGCGTCACGGATGATCTCCTTCATCACCACGCCGATGTACTTGGCCGCAGAACCGTAACCGGGAGTGTGGTCGGTGACCATCAGGTCGTTGTCGATGGTCTTGGGTACGCCCATGAAGCGGATGTCGCTGTCGATGCGGGCACCGTAGTCGGCCAGCTTGCCGATGGTGTCCATGGAGTCGTTGCCGCCGATGTAGAAGAAGTAGCCGATGTTCAGCTTTTCCAGAATGGCAAACAGCTTTTTGTACACGGCTTCGTCCTCGTGCCAGTCGGGCAGCTTGTAGCGGCAACTGCCCAGGAAGCTGGACGGCGTGCGCTTGAGCAGCTCAATGTCCAAATCGTCCGTCAGCACGGTGGACAGGTCCACCACGCGCTCCTCCAGCAGGCCGGCAACACCGTTGCACATGCCGTACACGATGTCGGCACCGCGGCTCTTGCAGCTCTCGAACACGCCTGCCAGACTTGCATTGATGACTGAGGTAGGGCCGCCAGACTGACCAACGATTGCATTTTTACCCATGATGATTTCTCCTTTTTTGTTTTTTCTGTTTCGGCTTTTATAAAACGTGCAGGTGCACGAAAACAGACGCGGAAAAGGGGATTACAGGCGGATGTGGCGCGGGGTGCCGTTGACGTACACGGGGGTCACCTCATCCAGAATGAGCGGGCGGGCGTACTCCTCAAAGGCCGCCGTCACCTGCATGCCGTCCGGGGTGATCCAGTCCAGCGGCACTTTCTTTTCCAGGTTGGCCACCTGCTGCACATCCACCGACTTGGCAATGCACTGATAGGGATAGCTGGAAATGCGCTCCAGCGCGATCATGCGGCCGCTCTCGCCCGCAAAGGCCGCTGCCGCCGCGGCACCGCCCACCGCATAGGCCTCGTTCACATCGGTGCGGCTGGCCAGATGGCTGGCGCAGCGCTGCAGGGTAGAGAACTCGATGGCGCGGCTCTTGCAGTTCAGCTTGTCGTGAATCAGCTCGGACAGATACCGGCTGGTGCCGCTGAGCACGGCCTTGTGGCCAAAGGCGTCCAGCTGCCCGGCGGTGGACACCAGATCGCACAGGTAGGTGCCGTCGGCGGTCTTGACACCCTCACTGGCCGCAATGATGACGTTGGGCTTGACCCGCTGCAGCGCGTCCACCTTGGCCAGGAACTTGTCCTGATCGAAGGGGACCTCCGGCAGCAGGATCAGGTCCGGGCCTTCACAGTCATCGCCGCCGGCCAGGCAGGCCGCACCGGCCAGCCAGCCCGCGTGACGGCCCATGATCTCGATGATGGTGACCATGCCGGTGTCGTACACATGGGCGTCCTGCCACACCTCGGCGCAGGAGGTGGCGATGTACTTGGCGGCGGAGGCGAAGCCGGGGCAGTGGTCGGTGACGGCAATGTCGTTGTCCATGGTCTTGGGGATACCCATGACGGAGATCCCCCTGTCCCGGCACACCGCCGCCAGCTTGCCGCAGGCGTCCATGGTGCCGTTGCCGCCGTTCATCAGAACGTAGCGGATGTGCTTTTCCGCCAGAATATCCGCCATGCGGGCGTAGTCCTCCGCCTCCAGGGCATCCCGGGAGGTGCCGATGGCAGTGGCGGGGGGGGGGGGCGGCCGCTCCAGCTCCCCCTCGGGCACAGAGCCGAAGTCCAGCAGCTTCTCCTTCAGCAGTCCGCCGGTGCCGCCCACAGCGCCGTAAACATGCTCCACCAGGCCGCTGGCCTGGGCCTCCCGGACCGCCCCATACAGGGAGCAGTTGAGCACGGCGGTGGGGCCGCCCCCGTGAATGATGATCAGGTTCTCCTTCAATGGGGTTCCCTCCTCGTTTTCACTCCATTTCGTCTCATTATAATGCCGTCCGCCAAAATCCACAAGGAGGATTTCTCGTCATACCTTTTGACAAAGATGGGGGTGCGCACCAGGCTGGCGCGCACCCCCATCTTGAACTCCGCTACCGGGCCGCACGGGCGGCCAGGGCCACCCAGCCGTTCTGCTCCCGCCGCTCAAACACGGCCAGGCCATTCCGCTCCAGGGCGGCCTCCACTTCGCCGGCCCGGGTGTCGATGATGCCGGAGCACAGGAACACGCCGTCCTGCTCCAGCAGGGCGGGCACCTGGGCGGACAGGGGGATGATCACGTCGGCCACGATGTTGGCCAGCACCAGATGATAGCGCTCCTGGGCCAGCCGGGCGGCCAGAGCTCTGTCGGCGATGACGTTGCCCGCCATCACGGTATACCGGTCCTTGCCGATGCCGTTGAGGGCGGCGTTTTCATAGGCCACATCCACCGCCTTGGGGTCGATATCCACGGCCACGGCGTGGCTGGCCCCCAGACACAGGGCGGCAATGGAGAGGATGCCGCTGCCGCAGCCCAGGTCCAGCACGGACCTGCCGGGGAGGGTGTGGGCTTCCACCCCCTCCAGACACAGCTGGGTGGAGGCGTGGGAGCCGGTGCCGAAGGTGAGGCCGGGGTTCAGATACAGGGGGCTGCGGCCCTCGGGCACGGGCTTGTCCCGCTCCCACTCGGGCACCACATACAGTCTGTCCCCGATGGTCAGGGGCTTGTAATATTTCTGCCAGCTATAGGCCCAGTCGTTGTCGCTCAGGGGGGTGACGGTGTGCTCAAAGCCCAGACCGTGGGTGTACCGCTCCAGCTGGGCGTGTCCGTCGGCATCGTCGGTGACATAGAACTTCACCCGGGTGATCCCCCGCATCCGGTCCAGCAGTTCCTGGTCCACATAGTCCCAGTACTGGCGGTTCTGCTCTAAAAACTGCAGGAACTCCCCCTCGTCCTCGATGACAAGGCCGTCCATGCCGGCAGCGGCCAGCTTGGCGCATACCTCGTCCAGCTTGTCGGGGGTGGTATTCACGGCGATCTCCAGCCATTTGGTGTCAGCCATAATCCTTGATTCTCCTAATGATTTATTCAGTGTTTCGATAAACCCTTTTCTGTCATTCCGAGGAGCGAAGCGACGTGGGAATCCGTAACTCAAAGACTAGAAATCTGCTTATAATCATGGGTTTTGGGAACGGATTGCCACGTCGACCCGTTGGGTCTCCTCGCAATGACAGAGCCGTGACTGAGAGGGTGGGCCGTTAAAACCGCCCTCTGTCACAGCTTACAGTGGACAAACGAGTAAAATATGGTATAATGTTATTTGTCTTTTTGCTGCTGCTTTGGGCAGCTGGGACAAAAGCACCCTGGAAAGTTTCGTTCTTTCCGTTCAATATGACCGTCGAGGGCGGCTTGCCGCACCCGACTGGAGGTAACAACGTGTCAGATCAGTATCATTCCGACCGCTCGCTTTATGAAAACAGCGACTATCCCCCCCGCCGCCATCCCAGCCGGGAGGCGGAGCACACCCACGAAGGCCGCCGGGCCGCGCCGCAGCGGAGCCGCTCCCGCCGGCCGCGCCGGGAACACGGACGGCTGTCCTTTATCCTGGGCACTCTGCTGCTGGTATTCCTGTGCACAGGGGCCATTCTGTGCTGCTTTGCCGCCGTATATGTCAAAACGGTGATCTACCCCATGGCCGACCTGAGCCTGGACGACTTCACCCTGGGGCAAAACAGCGTGATGTATTACACCGACCCGGACACCGGGGAGGACAAGGAGCTGGTCACCCTCCTCAGCGACACCAGCTCCATCTGGGTGGACTATGACGACATCCCCCAGGATCTCATCAACGCCGCCGTGGCCATTGAGGACAAGCGGTTCTGGGACCACTCCGGCGTGGACTGGAGGCGCACATCCAAGGCTGTTCTGGACATGTTCACCGGCGGAGATATCTCCGGCGGGTCCACCATCACCCAGCAGCTCATCAAAAACCTCACCGGCTATAACGAGACCACCGTCAAGCGCAAGGTCACCGAGATCGTCCGGGCCCTGCGCTTCACCCAGAACAACTCCAAGGAGGACACCATCACCTGGTACCTCAACGTCATCCCCCTGGGCAGCCGGTGCGAGGGGGTTGGCTCCGCCGCCTACACCTATTTTGGCAAGTCCGTGTCCGAACTGGACCTGGCCGAGTGCGCCAGCCTGATCTCCATCACCAACAACCCCTCCCGCTGAAGAACAAGGAGGGCGAGGTGTGGGATGCCAAGCAGTGGAACAAGTGGCGGCAGGAGAATGTGCTGGACCAGATGCTGGCCCAGGGCATGATCACCCAGGCCGAGCACGACCAGGCCGTGGCCGAAGAGCTGGTCTTCGTCCGGGGCGAAAACGCCGCCTCCAGCGAGCAGGAGGTCTATTCCTGGTATGAGGAGACCGTCCTGTCCGACGTGAAGCAGGATCTGAAAG
>ERZ831773.1587-NODE-1587-length-22833-cov-41.356221_pt1 | contig 22833 bp, 16 predicted proteins | sample MGYA00519696_ERZ831773 | MGnify/ENA primary metagenome ERZ831773 (study PRJEB31850, sample SAMEA3708720) | human gut metagenome | biome: human gut; feature: human-associated habitat; material: faeces | place: China | collected 2014 ...
AAACTTATATAAATCCTTCATTGCAAACGACTTTTCTACGTTTCCGGTGACAATTACCCGGTGAGCGACGCATTTTGCATCCGGTGGCATGACGGTTCCTTTGTTGTCAAGGTAGTAATTCTGACCGTTGGAGCTCATCACCCGAAGAATAGGGATACGTTGTGTCACTTCCACGCATACTTTGCCGCTGGGTGTTTTGTAACATTCGGCTTCGTCAATCAACGGATGTTTGCTTAGCTCCCGTTCCAGTGACTTGGTGGAGATGCGCTCCATCTTCTTCCCGATGGGGTAGATCCCTTTGTGCTGAAGGATACCTTTCAGCTCTTCTTTGGTGATGAAGCCGGCGTATGCGGTATCCTTGATAACCAATTCCATGTCACGGCAAGTCTGGTCGGCAGACTTGCGGTTGAATGCGGTGATAGCTACGGCGAGGTAGGCTATAAGCACCAGCATGACGATGGATAGAAGGATTCTCTTTACCATAGTTTTTTTATTAATGAAGAATTAAGAATGAAGAATGAAGAATTGCTGCGCATCAATACGCTGGATAGAGATTCTTCATTCTTCATTATTCATTCTTAATTTTTTTGTTTCTAATAGTTCCTTTATTTCAGGGACATAGTTGTCGATGTCTCCAGCCCCCAAAGTGATTAATACTTCAATGTTTTTATCTTTCAGAATGTTCAGTATATCTTCCTTTTTGCACATACTTTTTTCAATGCCCGGACGGAGATTGTCATAAATCAGTTTGCTGGTGACGCCCGGAATCGGTGCTTCACGTGCTGGATAGATGTCTACCAGAATCACTTCGTCGAGTAGCGACAGGCTATCGGCAAAATCTTGATAGAAGTCGCGGGTGCGGGTGTAGAGATGCGGCTGGAAGATGGCTGTGATCTTCTTGTCCTTGTAAAGTTCGCGCATAGACAACACGCTCTGTTTGATTTCAGAGGGGTGGTGGGCGTAGTCACTCAAAAAGACGATACGGTCGTTCTTGATCTTGAAGTCGAACCGGCGGTCTACTCCGCGGAAACTTGCCATGCCTCTTTTTATTTCTTCATCGGTCACCCCGTTAAGGTGTGCCAATGCCATGGCGGCTACGCCGTTTTCTATGTTGATGCTAACCGGAATTCCCAGTTGAATATCGTTGATACGGGTGTCCGGGGCAACAAAGTCGATGAATATTTCTCCGTTTCCGATGCGGATGTTTTCTGCATGGAAGTCGCCTTCGTCACGTGAGTAAGTATAGACACGAACACCCGGCTGCACTTTGGGTTGCAGGGAGATGTCTTTGCGGATAATTAGTGCGCCACCCGGTTGGATAAGCGTGGTATAATGCTCGAAACTTTCCAGGTAGGCTTGTTCTGTGCCGTAGATGTCCAAATGATCGGGGTCGGTAGATGTGATTACGGTCATATAGGGCGACAGCCAGTGGAAAGAACGGTCGAACTCATCTGCTTCAATCACCGTGTAAGGGCTTGTTTGAGAGAGTAGCAGGTTGGTGCCGTAGTTCTTCGAGATTCCTCCGAGAAAAGCGGTACATTCCACGTGCGATTGATGGAGCAAATGGGCTGTCATCGTCGATGTGGTTGTTTTTCCGTGAGTACCTGCCACGCACAGACCTTTGCTCGAATGGGTAATTGTTCCCAATACTTGGGCGCGTTTCTGTATTTCGAATCCGTTGTTGCGGAAATAAACGATTTCTTCATGTTCCTGCGGAACGGCGGGCGTGTATATGACTAACGTGCTTTCCTTGTCTTTGCAGGCTTCGGGAATCAGGTCGACGTTTTCTTCATAATGTATTTGTGCACCTTCGGCAATCAGGGTTTCAGTCAATGGAGTAGGGGTACGGTCATATCCGGCCACTACCTTGCCTTTGAAGAGGAAGTAGCGTACAAGTGCACTCATACCGATGCCGCCGGCACCTACGAAATAGACTGATTTTATCGTTTCTATATTCATTTCTTCTGTTTTTTATTTTAGTACGGATTACGTCGTTTGATCCCGGGGCTATACCGCTACTTCAACCTGTGTGCAATCCGATAATCTATTTATCTGTTTTTTTGCTTCTGTTTATCAGCTCTTTGCTTCCGCCAGTTTGATAACCTCCTGTGCGATGATTCTCGCAGAATCGGGCAAAGCCAGCTTGGCGATATTCTCTGTCAGTTCTTTCAGTTTCTGTTCGTCATTGACGGTGGATAATGCTACATCCATCAAGGTTGTTTCCGCTTCACTGTCTTTGACGTAGATAGCTGCCTGTTTGTTCACCAATGCTAAGGCATTCTTAGTCTGATGGTCTTCCGCTACGTTGGGCGAAGGCACTAAGATAACAGGTTTATGTAACAGGCAGAACTCTGAAATAGAACCTGCCCCTGCACGGGAAATCACAAGATCGGCTGCTGCGTATGCGGCTGCCATGTCTTTGATGAAATCCGTTACATATAAGTTCGGAAGTGCACCTGCAGCTTTCACGGCTTCTTTCACTTGCGGGTAATAGTATTTGCCCGTTTGCCAGATGAATTGCACGTCCGTATTTTCTTTGATGGTTGCCAGTCCGGCTGTCAGCGTATTGTTGATGGTACGTGCACCCAGACTGCCGCCTACAATCAGAATCGTTTTTTTGCCGGGCTGTAAGTTGAAGGAGCGCAATGCTTCTTCTTTAGACGGCATATCCTTTGTCAGGTTTTGGCGGACAGGATTCCCCGTCATAATAATCTTGTCGGCAGGGAAGAACTTTTCCATTCCGTCATAAGCTACACAAATCACTTTTGCTTTCTGTGCCAGGAGCTTATTGGTCACTCCGGCATAAGAGTTTTGTTCCTGGATTAATGTCGGTACTCCCATCATTCCGGCAGTCTTCAATGTAGGTCCGCTTGCATATCCGCCTACGCCTACCGCCACTTGTGGGCGGAAGTCCTTGATAACTTTGCGTGCTTTCCACTGGCTGCGCATCAGTTTAATCAATACAGATACATTTTTCCATAAACGTTTGCGGTCGAATCCGGCAATCGGAAGCCCGATAATACGGTAGCCTGCATCGGGAACCCGTTGCATTTCCATACGTCCTTCAGCACCTACAAAGAGAATTTCTGCGTCGGGGCGTAGCTCTATTATAGCGTTTGCGATAGAGACGGCAGGAAAGATATGTCCTCCTGTTCCTCCACCACTGATAATAATTCTAAGTTCTTTTTCCATCCTAATTCTTTTTCTATCCGTTGTTCAACGTTTTTCGTTCACCACTCACCGTTCATCACTTACCGTTTATCAATATCATGCTCATCTTCAAACTCGGCATCGCTGTTCAGAATCTGTGCTGTCGGTTCGGCGGCAGTCTGTGCCTCGGAATTTGCAGCTGCATCTGCCTCTAATTGCAGTTGGATCTGTGCATCGTGCGCTTTTTGTTCTTCCAGATGGGCGGTATATCGGCTTACACTTAATATCATACCGATATAAGCGCAGTTGATTAACGTACTTGTACCTCCTTTGCTGACCAAAGGCAGGGGCTGGCCGGTGACGGGGAATAATCCGACGGCAACCATCATATTCAATATTGCTTGCGATACCAGTAGCAACGCAATGCCCATAACGAGAAAGGCGGGGAAGGTTCGCTCGCATTTCTGGGCGATTCGTCCGGCTCGCATCAGCAGCCATAGATAGAGGAACACCACAAATATTCCTCCGATTAATCCCATTTCTTCAATCACAATCGCAAAGATAAAATCGGAGAATGCCTGACTAAGGAAGTCACGTTGTATCGAGTTTCCCGGACCTTTGCCGACTACGTGGCTGGTAGCAATGGCGATGCGTGCATGCGCTACCTGTGCATCTTTGTCAATATCAAATTTGGCAGCCGGCACTTCCTCCTTCTCAAAGAAGCCGGAAACACGATTCTGCCACGTTTCGAAACGGTGAAGTCCCGGAGTGTTATGCAGCGTTTTGGCGGGAATAGCCATCAGTATACCTACGGCAACACCGCCCACAAGTGCCAATATTCCCAACATTCCAAATAGCTTTTTTGCTGACACCCGGCCGATAAACATCATCATGCATACTACTCCGAAAAGCAGCATGGCTGTCGAAAGGTTTTCCGGTGCGATAAGCAGGAATACCAGTCCGGTGAGGATCATGATATATTTGAAGGCGTTCGGGTTGGCTCCGTATTCGTCCTGCCTTTTGGACAGGATGAATGAGACGGCAATGATAACCGCCATCTTTGCCAATTCCGAAGGCTGGAACTGTAATCCCATAAAGGTCATCCAACGGGCTGCCCCGTTGACACGGTCCCCTGTGATGATACCCATCAGCGTGACAAATGCCAATAGAACCAGGGAAATCGGATACAGAAAGACCGGAAATACCTGGAACCATTTGTAGGGAACATTATGCAGAAACACTACTACCACAGCACCTACCATCAGGATGATGGAGTGTTGTGTAATCGGTCCCCAATGGTCGCCACTTTTGTAAGTCAGTGTCGACGCTGCCGAGAACACCTCGATAATAGAGATGAGGCAGAGACAGAGGAAGATAATCCAGATTACCTTGTCACCTTTGAATATGTTCTTTAATAAATCCAATCTTGTAGCAATTAAAAATTAATAATTAGAAATTAAAGGGCACGGACACATTCCTTAAACTGGTCGCCACGGTCTTCATAGCTCTTGAAGAGGTCGAAAGAGGCGCAGCAAGGGCTCAATAATACCGTTTCACCTTTCTTTGCCAGTTTGTAGGCAGCTTCTACGGCATCCTTCATTCCGGTTTGTACGTCTGCTACGGGCAGGCCGAAACGATCGAAGAATTCGTGAAGTTTTTCGTTGTGAAGTCCCAGGTATACCAGTGCCGAACACTTTTCGCGTACCAGGTCTTCAATTTCAGTATAGTCGTTGCCTTTATCTTTACCACCGAGGATCAACACCGTTTTGGTAGTCATGCTTTGCAGGGCATACCAGCAGGAGTTGACATTCGTTGCTTTAGAGTCGTTGATGAAATCAATTCCGCGGACACGTGCCACCTTTTCCAACCGATGCTCTACTCCCTTGAAGTCGGAGAGGGCTTTACGGATGTTTTCTTTGGCGATGCCGGCAAGGTTTGCCGAGATACCGGCGGCTAAAGAATTATATAGGTTATGTTGCCCTGTCAGAGCCAGTTCTTCCTGCTCCATGTTGAAGGCAATCGGTTCGGTGATTTTCACTTCGTGGTCTTCTACGTATGCGATTGCTCCGTCTTCTTTTACAGCGGCAAAAGGATACAGGTGTGCTTTCAGACCATGTTTTGCCAGTTCTTGTCTGATGATCGGGTCGTCATTCCAGAAGATGAAAGCATCGTCCGGGGTTTGGTTTTGGGTAATGCGGAATTTAGCGTCGATGTAATTCTGCATACAGTGGTCGTAGCGATCAAGATGGTCCGGAGTGATGTTCATCAATACGGCGATGTTCGCACGGAAGTTATACATATTATCCAGCTGGAAAGAGCTAAGTTCGATAATATAATAATCATGGTAATCTTCGGCTACCTGCAAAGCAAGACTTTTGCCGATGTTGCCTGCCAAACCTACGTTCAGACCTGCGCTTTTGAAAATGTGGTAGATCAGGGAAGTTGTTGTAGTCTTTCCGTTAGAACCTGTAATACAGATCATTTTGGCATCAGTATAGCGTCCGGCAAACTCAATCTCGGAGATCACCGGTGTGCCTTGAGCTTTCAGTTTCAGGATGATTGGGGCATCATTCGGGATACCGGGGCTTTTGATAACCTCGTCGGCATTCAGAATGAGCTCTTCGGTATGGTGTCCTTCTTCCCAGGCAATATGATGGCTGTCGAGAAGTTCCTTATATTTGTCCTTGATGGCGGACATGTCCGAAACAAACGTCTCAAATCCTTTTACTTTTGCGAGTACGGCTGCACCTGCGCCGCTTTCGCCAGCTCCTAAAATTACAATTCTTTTCATCTACAATAATGTGCCCTTGTTTTCTAATCGATTGATTTATCTATTAGCTGCGCACATCTTTTAAAAGTTAATAATCGGGTTAATGCTCTCTATATTTTTAATGAAGGTACGGATGACGCGGATTTCACGGTTTTAAGGGATTATACAGTTAAAACCGTGTTAATCTATGTAATCCGTGCCTTCATTTTATCTAATCTTTAATGTTATAATTGTTATTGCCGCCAATACAATCGTTACAATCCAGAAACGGACGGTAATCTTTGATTCGTGGAACAGCTGGTCGGGCTTGGTGAATTTCACCGTACAGCCCGGTTCAATCAGACTCATCGAAGTACGGAAATGATCGTGAATCGGTGTGCGCTTGAACAAACGCTGCTTTACACCTTTCCGCTTTCCTGCCTTATAATAAGCCCGTTGCAGGATTACCGACAGATTCTCTACCAGAAATACACCGCAAAGAATCGGTATCAGCAACTCTTTGTGGATGATGATGGCGAACACTGCGATGATACCGCCAATGGTGAGGCTGCCTGTGTCTCCCATAAATACTTGTGCCGGATAAGCATTGTACCATAAGAAACCGATAAGCGCACCGATGAAAGCACAGATATAGATTACCAGTTCTTCCGAACCCGGAATATACATGATGTTCAGATAGCCTGCGAATTCGATATGCGACGATACATACGCCAATATCCCCAGCGTTGCGCCGATAATGGCCGAGTTTCCGGCCGCCATTCCGTCCATACCGTCATTCAGGTTGGCACCGTTTGATACGGCGGTAACCACGATGATTGTAACGATGACGAACAAAATCCATCCGGCTGTTTGCGCATGCTCGCCCATGAAAGAAACCAAATCGGCATAATCAAGGTTATTGCTCTTGAAAAAAGGAATCGTTGTCTGGGTCGATTTCAAATCATTGGTTCCGTGTATCACTTCCATCTCCTGTCCCGGATTATGAACTTCGATATTCTCACGGATCACTACGTCCGGACTTAGATACAAAGTCATTCCGACAATTAAACCCAAACCGACCTGACCGATAATCTTGAACTTACCATGCAAACCTTCTTTGTCTTTTTTAAAGATCTTGATATAGTCGTCTGCGAAGCCGAGCGATCCCAACCATACGGTGGTTATCAGCATCAGTATCATATATATATTATGCAGTTTACCCAACAACAGACAAGGGATCAGGATGGCTACAATGATGATAACACCTCCCATGCTCGGCACGCCTACTTTGTTGACGCCGAACGGGTCCGTTTTAGCATCACGCTGCGTTTCTGTGATTTGTTTCCTTTTGAGTAGGTTGATGAACTTATCTCCCCAGATACTTGAAATAAGTAACGCGAGGATCACCGCCATCAAAGCACGGAATGAAGTATATCCGAACATTCCCGCTCCTGGAAAATTGAGCTTTTGCAGCCATTCAAATAGATAATATAACATAAATAATTTGCCAATTTATTGATGTGTTGCTATGTCGCTTCTGCCGGATAAATACCGGAGCCAGTCGGCATATTTGCACAATCTATTCATTATTTAAAAATTTCTTTGAGTACTTCTTTATCGTCAAAATGATGTTTTACTCCTTTTATCTCTTGGTAATTCTCGTGTCCTTTTCCGGCAACGAGGATTACATCTCCTTTTTCTGCCAGCATGCAAGCCGTGCGAATCGCTTCTTTACGGTCGGCAATGCTGACCGTTTTCTTCATATCCTCCGCATCCAGTCCGGCAAGCATATCGTTAATGATGTCTTGCGGCTCTTCGAAGCGCGGATTGTCTGAAGTGATGATGACGCGGTCGCTGGCTTTAGCAGCTTCCTTTGCCATGATGGGACGTTTGCCCTTATCACGGTTGCCACCGGCACCCACTACTGTAATCACTTTTCCTTTTCCTTCAAGTACTCCATGTATGGCATTCAATACATTAATAAGAGCATCCGGAGTATGCGCATAATCTACAATCGCTGTAACTCCCTGTGGAGAACGGACCGCATCGAAACGTCCGGCTACCGGATGAAGCGTACTAAGGGCCACAAGCACCTCTTCTTCTTTCTTGCCCAACAGAACGGCTGCCCCGAATACTGCCAGCAAATTGGAAGCATTGAACTTGCCGATAAACTGAACTGCCAACTCGTGGTTGTTGAAGTCGAGCAACATTCCTTCAAAATGAGACTCCAATACCCGCCCTTTAAAGTCACAAAGGCTTCTCAATGAATAAGTATAGACCTTAGAACGTGTGTTCTGTGTCATCACCAGTCCGTTCTTATCGTCCAGATTAGTCAGGCTGAATGCGCTTTTCGGCAGATCGTCAAAGAACTTCTTCTTTGCTTTCAGATAATTCTCTACTGTTTTATGATAGTCGAGATGGTCGCGGGTCAGATTGGTAAAGATCCCTCCTGCATACTTTAATCCGCTGATACGTTTCTGTGCAATGGAGTGTGAACTGACTTCCATGAAAACATATTTGCATCCTTCATCCGCCATTCGTCCCAATAGACGGTTCAACGTGATAGGATCGGGCGTGGTATGCTCTGTCGGGATCGGTTCATCGTCGATATAATTGCAAACGGTAGAAATCAATCCTACCTTATATCCGAAATAACGGAATGTATTATATAATAAGGTGGCGATTGTTGTTTTTCCGTTCGTTCCGGTAACGCCAACCAGTTCCATCTTGGAAGTGGGGTCGCCGTAGAAAGTAGTAGCAATCTTTCCTACTGCATCTTCACTGTCTTTGACTTGTATATAAGTGATCCCCGCAACAGGTTCTTCCGGCATATCCTCGCAGAGGATAGCAGTCGCTCCTTTCGCTATGGCAGCAGGTATGTAGGCATGGCCGTCCGCTTGCGTGCCGCGCATTGCCATGAACAGTTGGCCGGCTTCCACTAGACGGGAGTCAATATTGACTCCGGTGATTTCTATGTCTGAATCTCCGGCTACCTCTACCGGTTGGATCGCTTTCAGTAACTCCTTTAATAACATCACTCTATTTAATTTTTAATCTTTAATTTTTACTTTAGCGTCAGCGTCACCGTTTGTCCCTTCTTTACGATGGTTCCATTGGCTATCGACTGGCTTTTCACTTTGCCTACCCCGACCAGATTGACTTTCAATCCTTTGCTTTCCAACAAGTATACGGCGTCTTTCGCTCCCATACCTATCACGCTCGGCACAAAGTTCTGCATATTGCTCCGGCTTTCAAGAACCACAGCTTGCGGAGCAACGTGCGTATTCCCCCACACTTCTTTTCCTGAATCGGCAACTTTACCTTGTATATTAATCTCCAGCTCCTCCAATACCCGTTGCGCTTCGCGCATCTCTCCGGCTTTTACATTCGGAATGACTACGGAATTGGTGTCAATTGCATTGGTAAGCGGCAACCGCAGGTCTTTGGCATACACTCTTTCTGCAATCTTGCTGAATACACTACCTGCCATCAAACCTCCCGAAGCCGGCAAGCCCGGTTTCTGGATAGAGACAATCATACTATATTTAGGTGCCTCTGACGGAAAATATCCGCAGAAACTAACCAGGTAATTCGTTCTTCCCGTTTTGTATCCGGCTGCCCCCTGTGAAATCTGCGCCGTTCCCGTTTTGCCTGAAACGTGGAACTGCTTACTCCCTGCAGGCTTGGCAAGTCCCTCACCAACCACTTTCCGAAGTATTTCACGAATCTGTGCCAAAGTCTTATCCGAACAAATCTTAGGATTGATAACCTCTGTCGGATATTCTTTCACGACTTCCCCGTCTTTTACGGCAGCTTTGACAAATTTCGGACGTACACTGACTCCATTATTGGCTATTCCGTTGTAGAACGTCAGAATATTGATTGGTGGAACCTGTGTCTCATATCCGATACTCATCCACGGCAAAGTGGTCTTTGCAAAATAACGTTCTTTCGGACCACGGATATTCGGCTTCCCTTCTCCTGAAATCTGTAGGTGGAGCGGTTGGTCGATACTCATCCGTTTTAACCCGTCTACGAATTTCTGTGGATTGCTACCATAGAAATGATCTATAATATAAGAGGTACCGACGTTGGACGATACTCCCAGAATTTCTGTAACAGTCAGCTTCCCATATCCTCCACGGTGCCAGTTGTGGTCTTTCATGACACGTCCGTACATCGGCATCTGTCCGTTGCCGGTGTCTACCACATAGTCCGGAGTAATCTTGCCGTCTTCGAGAGCTACCATAATGGAAGCCGTCTTGAAAGTAGAACCCGGCTCAAGCATATCACTGATGGCATTATTACGCATTTCGTAATACTCGCCGTCCTTGCCTTGCATCATGTTGACGATCGCTTTCACTTCTCCGGTAGCTACTTCCATCAATACCACCACGCCTACGCTGGCATTCAGCTCTTTCAGCTTGTCTACCAATGCTTTCTCGCAGATATCCTGCATGCCTACGTCGATGGTACTAATCAAATCGCAACCATCAACCGGCGGCACATCGACAATGTTCAGGTATTTGTTCATCACTTTTTGGCGGTGCGTCAGTCCGTCCCGTCCTTTCAGGATAGTGTCGAAAGCAAGTTCGATACCATTTCTGGCTCCTTTGGCTGTATCTGCATACACATCTCCCAGCGTACGGGCAGCCAGTGAACCGAAAGGTTTCTTGCGCTGATTGTATGCTAATTCTTTAAATCCGCCTTTATACCGGTTCAAACAGAAGACGGGCAGTCTCTTTACCTCTTTATATTGTATATAGGAAATACGTTTCGGATAAATCAGATAATTACGGCTTTTTGCCTGGCGTCCTTTCTTGAGGTGTGCTTTGAATTGGGCTGCACTCTTGTCCGGGAATATTTTGTGAAGTCCGATACAGATGGAATCCATATTGGCATTGAGGATGGAGTCCCGGCGTGCCTGATCTTTCCGTCTGCGTTTTTCGTCCTTCTCACCGGACATAAAGTCCATATAGATTCTGTACTCGGGTAGCGAACTGGCCATCAGTTTACCGTCAGAAGAAATAATGTTTCCACGATTAGGTTTCACCGTCACATTCTCTTTTACGAAACGATCAGCCACATCCTGCCAGTATTGTCGTTCGGCAAACATGGTGATGCCTGCTTTTACAACAATAGCTATTCCTATCAACGCCATCAACAGGATGACGAAGAAGTAACGGGTCATTATGTTCTTTTTATTAACTGCCACAGTATTTGTCTTTTAAAAACTCTCAATTCTCAACTCTCCACTTATTTAATAAGGTAAGGAGGATGGGTTGATGTTTGCAAATCGCTTTCCTTATTTGATATATAATCTTCAATGCGTGACTGGCGGCTCTTCTCCATCAGTTCCGAGCTGCGCGTCAGTGCGTCGTATTTAATGTCTATCAATTCCTTTTTCAGCCGGTCTATCTCGATCTGTTGCTGTTGACTGGCATAACGATTGTGAATGTAGAAGATGATGAATACCATGATAAGTACCAGCAACTTCGTTTGACGGCGGAAAAAATCGGTAGCCAGAATGTCTCCACCCAGAATACTCTTCAGCGAGGTGCGTTTTTTCTTCTTACCCTCTTCTGTTTTCTTATTTACTACTTCTTCTTCCATATCTTTTTATTTCTTTTCTGCAATTCGTAATTTGGCACTTCTCGACCGTGGGTTCCGTTCTATTTCTGCCTCGTCGGGAACGATTACCTTATTATTGACAAGGCGGAAAGGCGTTTGCAGATTTCCGAAGAAGTCGGATTCTGCTTTTCCTTCTACGTTGCCCGTCTTCATGATGTTTTTCACCATGCGGTCTTCCAATGAATGATAAGTGATTACCACCAGTCTGCCGCCCGGCTTTAATGCTTCCGTAGCTGCCAGCAACATCTCTTTCAGTGCTTCCATCTCTTGATTTACTTCGATCCGCAGTGCCTGGAACACTTTTGCCAGCTCTTTCTTTTCGCGTTCACGACCGAAAAGCGGTTTGATGATTTCCAGAAACTCACCGATAGTCCGGATGTACTGCCCGCTTCTGGCTTTAACGATGACAGAAGCCAGTTTGCGGCTATTCTTCAGCTCTCCGTACAGATAGAAGAGGTTTGCAAGACGTTCTTCCTCGTAAGTATTCACGATGTCTGCTGCCGTAATTCCGGCACGCTTGTTCATACGCATATCCAGCGCTCCGTCGAAACGGAAAGAAAAGCCGCGTTCGCTATCATCGAAATGATGGGACGATACGCCAAGGTCGGCCAGGATTGCATCCACCTGCTCGATGTCGTGATAGCGCAGGAAATTTTGCAGGTAACGGAAGTTGCTGCGCACGAAGATGAAGTGAGGATCGTTGACAATGTTCCGTTCAGCGTCCTCGTCCTGGTCGAATCCCAATAAACGTCCGCCTTCTCCGAGTCGTGAAAGTATCTCGCGCGAATGTCCCGCTCCTCCGAATGTAACGTCTACATACGTTCCGCCCGGTTGGATATTCATCCCGTCAACGCTTTCTTTCAGCAATACAGGTACATGGTATGTCAATTCATCTTTCTCCATCTTGTCTATTATCATCGTTCATAATTTCTTCTAATGCTGCACCGAACTCTTCAGGCGACATGAAAGGCTGTTCTGCCCGCTCTTTCGCCCAGATCTCTATCTTATTGTCGATGCCGATAAAACGTATATCTCCATGAATACTGCAAATCTGCAAATATCGTTTGGGGATTAATATACGTCCGTTGCTGTCAGGTGTCACCACTTCAACGTCGCTCACAAACTGTCTGAAAATGAGTTGGTGTTTGCTGTTCCATTTGTTCAGCCTGCTGCGAAGCTCGTTCAACTCCTCGTTCCACACGCTCTCGGGGTACAGGGTCAAACAGTCCTGAAATACGTCTTTACGCATAATAAGCCTCTCTTCGGAAGCTGCTTGTAGTTGCTTCCTGAAGGTAGCGGGTATGAACACCCTTCCTTTGGCGTCCGCCCTGGCTTCAATATTTCCTAAAAAACGTATCATTACCTTATTATAATAAGCGACCGTAAAAGTATGAAATTCCCCACAATTCCCCACAACTTTCCATAAAAAACTTTCAGAGAAGTTTTCAACAGAATGTTAAATGTCTATTTGCTTGAAAATGATGCGCCTTTGAGAATGCTTTACTGGTGGGGAGCTTGTGACGGTGAAACGAAAAAAATGTCTGTATAGGTAAAATTTAAATAATGTGGTAGCGGAGACTTCTTTTTGATGCAATAGGAACTTGTACGACACCCGGGTGTCAGGCATACTAAGACCCGGGTGTCATACATACCGAGACCCGGGTGTTGTGCATGCTGACACCCGGGTGTCGTGCAACTAATCCTAGTAATAAAAGAAAAGGCAGAATATACCGGAGTATTTCTGCCTTTTAATCATTATCACAACTGAAAATCTGTATTAAAGAAGTATGTGATCCGAGATCACCAATTTATATAGTTAAGGTCTAGCGGAAGTCTTTCAATTCTTCCTGTAATTTCTGGCGCGTGAAGAAAATACGGCTTTTTACTGTACCTAGCGGGAGGTTCAGCTTTTCCGCAATCTCACGGTATTTGAATCCTGAAACGTGCATGGCGAATGGAACTCTGTATTCTTTGGGGAGTTTGTTGACTACACGGTGCATCTCTTTCAGGTCGTATGCTCTTTCTGTGCTTTCTGAACTTCCGTCCTGTGGTAAATTCAGATGATAAAGATTATCCGTCTGATCGACGAATGTCTGGTCGCGAACTACCTTGCGGTAGTTGTTTATAAATATGTTGCGCATGATGGTATACATCCATCCTTTGAAATTTGTATCAGGGGTATATTTATCTTCATTATCTAATGCTTTTAATGATGTCTCCTGCAACAAATCGTTTGCTTCTTCACGGTCAGTTGTCAGTTTATAAGCGAAGCGTAGTAATTCATCTTGTACTCCTACTAAATCTTTTCTGAAGCTTAAACTTTTCATATGTGTTGCTTTTTAAAGGTGAATATTCGTTTGTTATTTTCGATGTTGCAAGTTTACGTGAATTTCTGAAACCTGATAGGGGTAAATCCGACGTTTTTATGCCCGAAAACTATCCGCGGATAGTTTTTAGGTCATTTTTGATAGTTTTTGGGTGGTATTTTTTTATCTTCTGAACTTAAATCCTGCATTTTCTACCAAATTATTGCGATTAATAAAAAAGAACCGTTAATTTTGTGCCATCATTTTTATTTGAAAAGAATGACTGATGACTCTTTATTTTTGATTGATGTCGATAAGATACTTCGGACAAAGGCTCCGAAGCATTATAAGTACATCCCTAAATTCGTGGTTTCTTATCTGAAGAAAATTGTTCATCAGGATGAAATTAATGTATTCCTGAATGAGTCGAAGGATAGATTGGGTGTGGACTTTCTGGAGGCATGTATGGGCTTTTTGGATGCGAAAGTGGACGTAAAAGGCATTGAGAATTTGCCTAAGGATGGATTGTATACTTTTGTGTCCAATCATCCGTTAGGCGGACAGGACGGTGTTGCGCTTGGTTATGTGTTGGGAAAGCACTATGACGGGAAAGTGAAATACCTGGTGAATGATTTGTTGATGAATCTACGCGGATTGGCTCCCCTTTGCATACCTATTAATAAAACCGGCAAACAGGCAAAAGACTTCCCGAAAATGGTGGAAGCCGGATTTCAGTCGGATGACCAGCTGATAATGTTCCCTGCCGGACTGTGTTCGCGTCGTCAGAATGGAGTCATTCGTGACCTGGAATGGAAAAAGACATTTGTAGTAAAGAGCATACAAGCAAAACGTGATGTAATACCCGTGCATTTTGGAGGCAGGAATTCTGATTTCTTCTACAACCTGGCAAATATTTGCAAGGCATTGGGTATCAAGTTTAACATCGCTATGTTGTATCTTGCGGATGAAATGTTTAAGAATCGCCACAAAACTTTTACTGTCACTTTTGGCAAACCCATACCCTGGCAGACTTTTGATAAATCGAAAACCCCTGCGCAGTGGGCTGAATACGTAAAGGATATTGTTTATAAACTGTAACTGATAGAACAACTATAACAAGGAATATGGAAGAGATTATTAAACCGGTAAGCAAAGAACTGCTGAAGGCAGAATTGACGGAAGACAAACGCTTACGAATGACGAATAAGAGTAATAATCAGATTTATATTATTACTCATCAGAATGCTCCTAATGTAATGAGAGAGATTGGTCGTTTGCGTGAAATAGCTTTCCGTGCTGCTGGTGGAGGTACAGGTCTGTCAATGGATATTGATGAATACGACACGATGGAACACCCCTATAAGCAGTTGATCGTATGGAATCCGGAAGCGGAAGAAATTCTGGGTGGTTACCGGTATCTGCTTGGTACGGACGTGCGTTTTGATGAAAAAGGCGCGCCAATTCTGGCTACTTCCCACATGTTTCATTTTTCTGATGCTTTTATTAAAGAATACCTGCCGCAGACAATTGAGCTGGGGCGTTCGTTTGTTACGCTTGAATATCAGTCTACCCGTGCCGGAAGCAAAGGATTGTTCGCTTTGGATAATCTGTGGGACGGGTTGGGAGCGTTGACCGTGGTTATGCCGAATGTGAAGTATTTCTTTGGCAAGGTGACCATGTATCCTAGCTACCATCGTCGTGGCCGTGATATGATTCTTCATTTCCTCAAGAAACATTTTTATGATAAAGAGAAACTTGTTACTCCGATTGAGCCTCTGCAACTTGAGACTTCCGAAGAAGAGTTGAACGCATTGTTCTGCAAGAGTACTTTTAAAGAGGACTATAAGATATTGAATTGTGAAATCCGTAAATTGGGCTATAATATTCCTCCGTTGGTAAATGCGTATATGAGCTTAAGCCCTACGATGCGTATGTTCGGAACAGCTGTCAATTACGAGTTCGGTGATGTGGAAGAAACCGGTATCCTGATTGCTGTAGACGAGATTCTTGAAGATAAACGAATTCGACACATCCAGACGTTTATTGAAAGCCATCCGGATGCGTTGAGATTGTCTTCTTGTGAAGGGGAAGAGGTTTTTACTCCTAAAGTCGTTACACCGCAGGCAGACTGTTCCCGTTAATTTTACGATAAAGATCAAGAGCAAAGACGTCGGTCATTCCCGATATATAGTCAAGTACCGCCTGTATTCTTTCATAGAGTACAGGCGAATTTATATTGTATTGGCTGGATACCCGGTCGATCAGGAGTTTGGAATAAGCCTTTTCGGGTGAGGTCACGGCGTCTATCATCAATTCGAGTAAGGTACTGATGATGCGGAATCCCGCTAGTTCGATATCCAGTACGTCCCGTGAACGGTAGATTTTATTGATAGATACTTCGACGCTGTGTTTGTAGGCTGCTGCCGGACGTTCGGCTATGCGCTTGATTAGTGATCCTTCGAACGTGCCGGACAGTATTTCTTGTTCATGATCTAAAAAGACACGGGTACACTCCCGGATCAATAAACCGATGACGGAAGAACGCAGGTAGGCGATTTGTTCGTTGACATCATTGACAATCAGGAATGTTTTCCGGAGATGTTCCTGTCGCTCTTCGCTGAAATAGGTCATTAATAGTTCTTTGGTTTCTTCAGTGGTGAGAATCTTCAGCTTATATGCATCCTCAATATCCATCATCTGATAGCAAATATCGTCTGCCGCTTCCACTAAATAGACTAGTGGGTGGCGTGCATACTTCAAAGGATGCTCGTTGAGCAAGGTCAGTCCTAATTCAGTTGCTATTTTTTGGAAACTTTCTTCTTCGCTGACGAAGAATCCAAACTTCGATTTGGTTCCTGCAAGGCTCGATGAAAAGGGATATTTCACGATAGAAGCCAGAGTGGTATATGTCAGGACAAATCCGCCTTTGCGACGTCCTTCAAACTGATGTGTCAGTATTCGGAACGCATTTGCATTTCCTTCAAAATGTGTCAAATCTTCCCATTCCATCGGAGAAAGTTGCTCGCCGTTCGGCTGCTTTTCTTTCAGGCGAACTCCTTTTCCTTCAGAGAAAAAAGTAGAAATAGCCTTTTCACCTGAATGACCGAAAGGTGGATTTCCCAAATCGTGTGCCAGGCAAGCGGCCGAGACGATAGAACCGATCTCCGGCAGGAAAGAATCTTGAAGTTCCGGATGACGTTCCAGAAGTGCTTTGGCAACATCGTCCCCGAGTGAACGGCCAACGCTGGCTACTTCGAGACTGTGCGTAAGTCGGTTGTGCACAAAAACGCTGCCCGGAAGAGGGAATACTTGCGTCTTGTTCTGTAATCTGCGGAAAGGAGCCGAAAAAATAAGACGGTCATAGTCCCGTTGGAATTCGGATCGGTTTTCCTGTCGTTCTTCATGGAATTCTTCCATCCCGAAACGTTTCGCTGATATTAGTTGTTTCCAATTCATCATTTTATTTACGATTTAACGATTTGCGATTTGATGATTGATGAATGTGTCAATTGACAGTTGGTATATTAGTACCTTGCCTTATTAGCACATTATTTATTATTTAACTGCAAACTTAACTATTTTTCAGTTCAAAATGTGTATTTTCGCTTGTTAAATCTGCTGTCCGAGATATTTGTCGTTAAAGATAAAATAAGTTCGGGGTTTTGACTGGATCGGCGGTAGACTTGATCTGGATTAATCTTTTTACTTCTTATTTATATGAAAAAACAGGTTACAGCCTTTATCTGTATAATCGTTTTCAATTTTGAAGCCATATTCGCTTCTACTGATTTCTCTTTTAAAAGGTATCAGGTGGAAGACGGACTTTCGCACAATACGACTTGGTGTTCGATTCAAGATAGCTATGGCTTTTTGTGGATTGGCACAAGTGATGGACTGAATTGTTATGATGGTTGTGGCAACAGGGTGTATCGGAATGCTTTGAATAATAAATATTCTTTGGGTAATAATTTCGTCAGTTCCCTTTTGGAAGAAGGGGAAAATATCTGGGTAGGAACAAATTCGGGACTTTATATCTATGACCGTTCTACTGACCGCTTTTCTTGTTTTAATGAAACAACACGGTATGGCGTATTTGTCAGTAGTGAGGTGAAGAAAATCATAAAAACTCAAAGCGGTTTGATTTGGATTGCTACGTTGGGGCAAGGTGTGTTTATTTATGAACCAGTGACAGGTGTGCTGACACAGAATAGTATTCATACTTCTTTTGTTTGGGATATCTGTCAGAGTGCAGATTCCCGTATTTATGTTTCTTCAATGCAGGAAGGACTATTTTGTTTTGATGAGAAGGGAACCTTTCTGCAAAATTATCCGGTTCTGTCAGATTCAAACATAGGCAGTCAGAGAATCAATTGTCTCTATAGTATTAAGAATGAAATATGGTTTGGCGTGGGTACTAATTTATTAGGTTGTTATCAGGAAGGAAGCCCGGATTTGAAAATTTATGATGCGTCTGCACAGAATTTCGGTGCTATTCTCTGTTTGATGGATTATAACGAAAAAGAATTGTTAGTTGGTACGGATAATGGACTGTATCTGTTCAATCGCGACCTTAAAACATTTCGTAGAGGCGATTCTCCCTTTGGCTTGCGGGCATTGGGCGATCCAACTGTTAATGCAATGATGTGGGATGCCGAAGGTACACTTTGGGTGATGACTAACTCCGGCGGAGTGAGTTACATGACTAAGCAATTGAAGCGTTTTGATTACTATTCCCTTATCTCATTATCAGGTACATTAGAGCTTGGCAGGGAGATCGGCCCTCTTTGTGAAGACCAGAATGGAAATATCTGGGTGGGAACCCGGAACGGGTTATGTTTTTTCAATACACAAATTCATTCACTTTCGGAGTATACTTTAAAGAATGTGGATGCGAGATATGACATTCGTAGCTTGCTGCTAGATGGCGACCGCCTTTGGATAGGAACCTATGCGGAAGGGTTGCATGTGCTAAACCTGAAAACTGGAGCAGTAAAGAGTTATGTCCATTCTCGCGATATTCCCTATACAATTTGTAGTAATGATGTCTTGAGTCTCTTTAAAGACCGAAAAGGAGATGTTTTTGTTGGAACAAGTTGGGGGTTATGTCGTTACAATTCGCAATTGGATAATTTTGTGACAATCATTCATGTCGGCTCTATGGCTTCTGTAACTGATATTTATGAGGATATGTACAATAGTCTTTGGGTTGCGACCTCAAATAGTGGTGTCTTTCGTTATAATACAGTGAACGATCGTTGGGAACATTTTGAACATATACGTGAAGATACAACAACTATTACCAGTAATTCTGTGATTACATTGTTTGAAGATATGAAAGGAACAATGTGGTTTGGAACCAATGGAGGAGGATTATGCTCATTCTCCAAAGATACGGAGACTTTCATTGACTTCGACCCGGAAAATACATTGTTGCCTAATAAGGTAATTTTCTCTATAGAACAGGATCGGACCGGTGATTTTTGGATTTCCTGTAATGCCGGATTATGCCGCATTAATCCCGTGTCTCAAAAGAACTTTCACTTATTTACCGTAAATGATGGTTTGCAAGGTAATCAGTTTACTGCACAGTCTTCATTGAGATCGTCCACAGGGAAGTTCTATTTTGGAGGAATCAATGGTTTCAATGTATTTGAACCGGGGCAGTTTACGGATAATACCTATCTTCCCCCTGTTTATGTTACTGATATTAGTTTCCCTTATTTGACAGATGAACAAGAAGTGAAACGGCTGCTTCGTTTAGATAAGCCCTTCTATAAAGCAGATAAGATCCAATTACCCTATACAAATAATAGTTTTACAGTACGTTTTGTAGCACTTAGTTATGAAGATCCACACAGAAATCGTTATACTTATATGTTGAAAGGTATTGATAAGGAGTGGATACATTCATCTAATAATACGGCCTCATACACCAATCTTCCAGCTGGGGAATATGAGTTTTTAGTTTGTGGCTCTAACAATGACCATCACTGGAATGAGAAAGCGGCTTCCTTATGGATTGTGATAACTCCGCCCTGGTGGCGGACTAGTGTCGCTTATTTTATGTATATACTATTATTTCTGTGTACAGCTTGCTATATTGGTTGGCGTTGGAATCTCTATGTCAAGCGTAAATATAAACGTCGTATGGAGGATTATCAGGTTGCCAAGGAAAAAGAGATGTATAAATCGAAAATCAATTTTTTTATCAATCTGGTACATGAAATACGTACTCCTCTTAGTCTGATTCGGCTCCCTCTGGAAAAGTTGAGGGAAGAGGAAAAAGAAGAAAGAAAAGAAAAATACCTTTCGGTGATGGATAAGAATGTAAATTATCTGTTGGGAATAACGAATCAGTTACTTGATTTTCAGAAGATGGAGAGTGGAGCATTGCAACTTAGCATGAAGGAGTGTAGTATTAATGCGTTGATGAGTGATATATTCAATCAGTTCAATGGTTCTGTAGATTTGCAAGGGTTAACAATCTGTCTTAGTTTACCTCCTGAAGAAATTAGTGTGATGATTGATTCGGAGAAAGTTAGTAAAATTTTGGTAAACTTGGTAGGAAATGCTATTAAATATGCAAAATCTCAAGTCGAGATGCGGCTAATATTATTGGGCGATAGGGTAAATATAATAGTGAGTGATGATGGCCCCGGAGTCCCTGAAGGTCAGCAAAATAAGATATTTCAGGCTTTCTATCAATTGCCGGATGATCCGGTGGCAACGTCTACAGGTACAGGGATTGGTTTGGCATTTGCCAAATCTTTGGCAGAAGCTCATCATGGAACTTTATCATTAGAAAATAGGATGGAAGGTGGTTCCTCATTTATATTGTCTTTGCCGTTGGAAACAGTAGTAACGGAAAGTATTCCGAATGAATTTGCTGAAATGCAGATGATAGATGTGGAAGGAAAAAAAATGCCGGATTCGGAGTTTGGAAATAAGAGATTCATTGTTTTGTTGGTGGAAGATAATGTCGAGTTATTAAATTTGACCAGAGAATCTCTAAGTGATTGGTTTAAAGTTTTTTCTGCCTGCAATGGAAAAGAAGCACTGGAAATACTTTCACGTGAGAGTATTGATGTCATTGTAAGTGATATTATGATGCCCGAAATGAATGGTCTTGAACTATGCAACTATATAAAATCAGATCTAGTTTACTCTCATATTCCCGTTATCTTGTTGACAGCGAAGACAACGTTAGACTCAAAAGCGGAAGGTTTTGAAAATGGTGCTGATGCATATATTGAGAAACCATTCTCTATTAAGCAGCTCCATAAACAAATCGAAAACTTATTAAAACTGCGACTGGCCTTCCATAAGTTGATGATTAATCTTTCTGGAAGTCCGGCTTCTTCATTGGCGGATTTTGCTCTTTCACAAAAAGATGTAGAATTTATAGAGAGGGTAAATACGATTTTGTCGGAACTGCTTGCTGATGAGAGTTGCTCGATAGATTTGTTAGCAGAGCAGATGAATATGAGTCGTTCTAATTTTTCCCGGAAGATAAAGGCTCTGTCTGGTATGCCGCCTCATGATTATATAAAGAACTTTCGGTTGAATAAGTCGACTGAACTAATCATGAGTGGTATACGAATAGCTGAAGTTGCCGAACAGTTAGGGTTTACTACTTCTTCGTATTTTGCAAAGTGTTTTAAAGAAAAGTTTGGGGTATTACCGAAAGATTATAAAGGATAACAGCTAGTTCCTATCACTCGTGGGGGTGCCAGACGGCTTTTGAAGCAGGGTGCTTTCCTTTTGGGGGATTCCTAAAATGGGAATTCCATTTTCATCCCATTCTATCTTTTGTATGCGTGTTGTCCGACCGTCCAAAACGAACATGTCACGAAGGGCGTTTCGAGCGTGGTAAAGTATATACCATTCTTTCTTGTCGGGTGAAGGTATGAAACACAGGCTACCGGGGCCATACACATGATTCTCTGGTGCTTGTTTGAATACAGGTTCCAGAGATTTCTTCCATGAATTCGGGTTGAGAAGATCGCTGTTAGCATCAGCTGTTAATAACCCTACACAATAATAAGGTGTCCAGTTACCGCTTGCAGAGTAATATATTAATAATTTGTCTTTGTTTTTGGAACGGAAAAATTGTGGAGCTTCATTCACATGGATAGGATAACCGGTTTTATTGCCATCTACACTGATCCATTGACATTCCCATTCGTATTCAGGTTTGGATATTAATATACGGTCTGAGGCTAGTGTCCATGGATTTTTCATTTCAGCGATATAGATACATTGGGTTTCTTGATAAATTCTTCTGGTTTCCCATCCGCACCAGATTAGATAACGTTTGCCATTATGCTCGAAAGGATTAGCATGAATAGCCAAGTTATTATTTTTATCGGTCGATATTCTTCCTTTCATGACAAACTCTCCTTTCATAGGATCGGGAGATTCATTTTCTAGCACATATATCTGACGATTGTCTATATTACCATCATCAGCAGCGCAATAGATATACCATTTATTGTCCATATAGTGTATCTCTGGTCCCCAAAGATGAGATATACCAGGGGCATTTTGGGGCGAATATACGTTTTTTTTGGCTGCTTCTGCCAGTTGTGTTATATCGTCAGTTTCCCATAATATGATACAGTCTGCTAAACTTTGAGTATAGTAATATTTTCCTTCATGAAAGATGGCCCATGGTTCGGATCCTCCACCTATGACAGGATTTGTGTAGAAAAGTGTAGAGTCAATGCCTGTTTGTTTATCAGTCTTTTTGCTTTGGCATGATAGACAAACGATAAGCAATATTAAAAATAAGCAATTTTGAAATTTCATAGTGCTTTCTTTGCTAAAATACTTGCAAAGAAAGCACAAATTATTTAATTCTAGAGCTGTTTGATTAGTTTTTATTGTTTGTTAGTTAGGAATTAGCCTATAATTAATGCCCTCCTTTCTATATTTGTAATTAACCTCAAATCCGCAACTAAGCTCTTCAGCGTCCTTCTTGCGTCTAAACGTCCTCTC
>ERZ831773.1602-NODE-1602-length-22606-cov-3.315640_pt1 | contig 22606 bp, 22 predicted proteins | sample MGYA00519696_ERZ831773 | MGnify/ENA primary metagenome ERZ831773 (study PRJEB31850, sample SAMEA3708720) | human gut metagenome | biome: human gut; feature: human-associated habitat; material: faeces | place: China | collected 2014 ...
CTGCTCGGTCAGTCGTGCCAGTTGCTGCGGTGTCTCTTTCATGCCTGTCTTTAACCAGTACTGCACCAGTCCTACACAGCCGGATACGATGAAAGAGAAGTAGGCATCAAAAATAGCTGGATTTCCGGCGCGGAATACTTCCATCCAGTCGTGAAGACATTTATCACGAATCAGCTGTTTTAAGCGGTTCAGAAAGTTTAAATCACCGTTTTCACCTAATAATATTTCTACCAGGTCTGCATTGTCATAGGCCAGTGTGTAAATTTCTACAAAAATACCGTAAGGATGCTTCTTCAGATCTTCTGCATCATGTTTCATGACCAGTTGATTAAAATCGTCTAAAAGCTCGCTTTCTGTTTTTTCCAGAAGATCAAATACATCTTTATAATGAAGATAAAAAGTTCCTCTGTTCAGATCGGCCAGTTCGGTCAGCTCACGGACAGTAATATCCTGCACTTTTTTCTGTTTTAATAAAGTAACAAGACATTCCCGCAGCTGCTTTCTGGTACGCCGTACCCGTCGATCTACTGCTTCTGTACTCATGATAAGAAATTCCCCCTTTTTGTATGTGATGTTCTCTCGGATTTGTTTACAGTATTTTAATATTTTGTTTATGAACATATACTACAATGTTGTCGATTAATAAACAAAAGAATTAAAATTAATCATTGTTGTTTTCACCATTAGTTAGTATAATCCATTATAGTTAATAAATGAACAAATGTCAATTAACAAATATAGAGTTCAATAATGGAAAACAGAGGTTTTAAAGACAGCAGGAGATGAGAGGATGAAAGGCAGAAGCAGGTTATATCCTATTTCTATAATTATGATGGCCGCTTTTCTGGCAGCGGGACCGGCAAATGCAGTATATGCAGCAGAGCCAAATGGCAGTTGGGTAAATCTTGACGGGAACTGGTACTGGAAAAAAAAAGATGGTACGGCATACATTGGCTGGCTCTATACCGGCGACCGCTTTTACTATATGAAGGAAGACGGGACCATGGCCACCGGATGGGAAAAGGTGGGAGATGAATGGTATTACTTCCACGAAGATGGAGGCATGAACGAAGGACAGCTGGTTTTAGATAATGCAGTATATGAATTTGAAGATTCAGGAGCTTTGAAAACAGCGAAGTGGCTGGAAAATACAGGCGGAGGTGCTTATAATGCAGGCTGCTATGATGATATAACACAGGAACTTTTCAGTGAGCTGGGGGATGAAAAGAAAGAACAGTATTTTGACGCATATCCAGACAGAGAACGGGAATATGACGGCGACAACCACACCAGTTATGACCGGTACGCAGGCTTTATTATGGATATGAAGTTAAATAAAATTGCACAAAGCCGTCTGGAGGCAGCTATGGAAAAAGGGTATGCAGACGGACGGGTCACAGGAGAAGGAACCATAGAAGACACACTGGCATCCATTCCTTACCGCAAAAATGCTTCCTGCCTGGAGGTATATGTGCGGGACTGCGAGGATACGGATGAGGCATATGACAAGATAATGAATGTAACGGGACGTAAATATACATCAAAGTCAGACAGAAAATACACATTACAATATTATCGATATATGGGTATGGCCCATGAGGAAAAGAACGGACACCACTGGTTTATGGTTCTTTTTATGCGTTAAATAACACATATCTATGTGAGGGAGGAGTTAGGATCATGGAAAAGAAATTCAAGTTAGGACCCTTAAAGAAGCGTGGGAAAAAGGAAAAAGCTTCCGGTGAAAAGCCGTCCATTAAGCTGGCCCGGTTTATTATTGAAAAACAGAACTGGATCGTATCAGTTTTTATTGCAGCCTGCATATTCTGTGCAGTTGCCATGCTATTTGTGGAAGTTAATTACGATCTGACGGAATATCTTCCGGATACCGCGCAGTCAGGTATCGGTTTAAATAAGATGGAAGATGAGTTTGGCTATCCAGGAACAGCCCGTATCATGCTAAAAGATGTGACATTGTATGAAGCCAAGCAATACAAAGACAGAATGGAAGATGTAGACGGGGTGGATCAGATCCTGTGGTGTGACAGTACTGTTAATATTTACTCTGGCGAAGATTTTATCCATAAAGAAGACATCGAAGATTATTATAAAGATGGATATGCGGTAATGGATGTGACCTTTAAAGAAGGAAATACAGCAAAAAGCACTTCCGCAGCCATTGATGAATTAAAAGCCATTGCAGGAGATAAAGGCTGTTTTACAGGAATGGCAGTACAGAACAAGTCTTTACAGGAAAATCTGGCAAGTGAGATGCAGTTGATCTTAACAGTAGCAATTATTATGATTTTTACGATCTTATGTATTACGACTACTGCCTGGTCCGAGCCATTCCTGTTTCTTCTTGTCATGGGTGTAGCCATCCTGTTAAACCGTGGTACTAACATTTTCATAGGAAGAGTGTCCTTTTTGACCAACAATGTGGCAATGGTGCTGCAGTTAGCAACTTCCATGGACTATTCCATTTTCCTTCTGGATGCTTTTACCAGAGAGAAGAAAAAAGGGCTTTCTGATGAAGAAGCCATGGTAGATGCGGTAGATGCGGCCATTAATTCTATTTTCGCCAGCAGCCTTACTACTATAGCAGGTTTCGTAGCCCTGATGTTCATGAAATTCAGTATTGGTTTTGATATGGGTCTGGTACTGGCAAAAGGAATTGTATTCAGTCTTTTAACAGTTGTACTTTTCATGCCGGCCATGATCTTCCGATTTGCGAAATGGAATGAAAAGACGGCACATCGTCCGTTCCTGCCGGATTTCCATAAAATGGGAAGAGGCATTTACAAGATCCGTAATATTGCACTGGTGATCATGATCCTGGTAGTTCCTTTTGCTTATACTGCCCAGGGAATGAACAGTTTCTTATTCGGAAACAGTGCAGTAGGTGTCAGCGAAGGAACCCAGGTCTATGCAGATGAGCAGGCCATTAATGAGAAATTTGGCCGCAGCAATATGCTGGTTGCCATTTATCCAAATACATCAGCTATTACAGAAAAGGCAATGTCTGATGAGATCGAAGATCTGGAATATGTAAAAAGCGTAACATCCATGGCAAATACACTGCCGGAAGGTGTACCGGAAGATTTTCTCCCTTATTCCATTACCAGCCAGCTGCATACAGATACCACAAGCCGTATGCTGATCTACATAAGGACCAAGTCAGAAAGTGACAAGGCTTTTGAGTATACCAATGATATCCGTGATATTGTGAAGAAATATTACCCGGAAGACTCTTATGTGGCAGGTGAAACTCCTTCTACGCAAGATATTAAGACTACGATCACAGCGGATAATGCAAGAGTTAATGTGCTGTCCCTGATCAGTGTATTTGTGGTAGTCATGTTCAGTTTCCAGTCTGTACTGGTGCCCATCATTGTTATGATCCCTATTGAGGCAGCTATTTATATCAATATGGCGGTGCCTTATCTGGTTGGCGAGACGCTGGTTTATATGGGCTATATTATCGTAAGCAGTATCCAGCTGGGGGCTACAGTAGACTATTCGATCCTGCTTACTAATAACTATATGGCCTGCAGAAAGACCATGAAGAAGAAGGAAGCTGTGGTGGAGGCACTGGCCATGTCCTGTTCCTCAGTATTTACTTCGGGAACTATCCTGATACTGGCAGGTTACATTGTATATATGATCTCCAGTACGGCGGCTATAGGCGGACTGGGACATCTGATCGGAAGAGGCGCACTGTTTAGTGTGTGTCTGGTACTTACTATTTTGCCGGCACTGCTAGTCCTCTGTGACGGTATAATCACAAGTAATGAAATGGACCGCTTTAAGAAGTATTTAAAACGAAGACATGAAAAGCGGAAAGCCTTAGTAAAATCCGGAATTGGGGCAGTTAAGAAAAAAGCGTCAGCAGCCCTGGCAAGAAGAGGCAGTCAGACAGCGGAGGTAGATGGAAATGAGATTTAGAAAAAGAGTGACAGCTTCTGTTTTAACGGCAGCATTGCTTTGCACATCAGCAGGCAGCGTTCCTGTATATGGCGCACCGGCAGGTGCAGATATAGATGAGACCATGTATGTGAACCTGGATTACTACGGAAAAACAACAAAGGTAAACGTAGTAAAAGGGGTAAATTTAAATGGCCTTGGTGAGATCACTGATTATGGAAATTACATCAATGTAGAAAATATGAGTACCAGTGATGCTCCGGTTTTAGGAGATGGAAGTGTAACCTGGAACCTGCCGGAAGGTCAGAAGGGCCGTTTTTATTATAAGTGTACCATGGACAATGAACAGGTGGTACTTCCATGGGATTTTGATGTGTCCTATAAGTTAAACGGTGTTCCAACAGATGGTGACAAACTGGCAGGTGCAAACGGCCTGATCGAGATCAATGTGAAGGCTACGCCCAATGATAATGCTAATCTGTATTACCGCAACAACATGATGTTAATGGTGACAGTTCCTGTAGATATGTCTAAATGCTACAGTGTAGACGCAGATGGCGCCCAGATCCAGAGCCTTGGATCCACCACAGCAGCTGTATTTTCCGCCCTTCCGGGGGAAGAAGGAGATTATACCGTCCGTATTGGTACAGACAGTTTTGAAACTACCGGTGTGATCATGGCAATGGCACCGGGCACTATTGATGACCTGAACCATATTAAGGACCTGAAAGAAGCAAAGGATACATGGAAAGACGCAGGAGATGCTTTATATGACAGTCTGGAGCAGATGGCTAAATCCGTGGAGTCCATGCGTGACGGCATCAACCAGGTACAGTCCGGCGTTTCTTCTGCTGAAAGCGCAAGACAGAAATGGAGTGCCAATAAAGACAGTATTTTAGCCGGAAATGATCAGACTCTGGAGTCACTGACAGCGCTGTCACAGCAGCTGGAAACTCTGGTCCCACATTTGCAGACTGCTAAGGATGCGGCAGAGACCGTGCATAACAGCATGGGTGATATTGTAAATACCATGGGAGATATGCAGGAACCTCTGCGCAAGATGTATAACCGTCTGCGCAATATCAGCACCACTTCCCAGTCTTTAGGGGAACAGTTAAATGATGTAAGAGAAGATATGGCATGGCTGATCCAGAACAATGCCCAGTTCCAGGTACAGACCACTACTATTTTGGAGGCGCTTCCGGGACTGATCGAAGACCTTCAGGACTATGATGCAGAAGCACTGGATCTGTATGACGAAGCTCTGAATGATACAAGAAGTACAGTGGATGATCAGGATGCCGGTACGGAAGCTGGCAGCAGTGTAGATGCAGCAACAGAAAATAAGAGCAGCGAAGATGTTTCTGATGCAACAGATAATGTTTCTGATACAGGGGAAAATGCAGCAGAGGCAGATACCAGTGATACACAGACACTCAGCCGGGCGCATATTGAAAAACATGATGTGCCTCTGGTAGCAGCTTCATCCAGTGTGGATCTTGTGACTCTTTATCAGATGTTAACAAAGATCGATAAGGACAGCCGTGAATTTACTCAGGTTGCATCCAATCTGATGGATAATGTAGGAGATGCAGCAGAATATGGTGCAGATCTGACAGACAGCATGGACATGATGATCGAAGATCTGACAGCTCTTCATGACTCCCTGGATATGTATTATCCGGATCTGCAGGCATCCTTAGATGACCTTTCTGAGCTGGTAGACCGCACCACAGATGCCATGAACAAAGGTGTCAGCACTATGACCATTGTGCAGAACACATTAAAGGCAACCAGCGGTGATATGGATGAGGCAGCAAAGAACAGTTTAAGAGGCAGTATGGAACTGCTTGATAAGAGCCTCAGCATCTTAGACAGTACTACAGGTGTGAGAACAGCAGGCCGTACCATGAAAGATGTTATGGATGAGCAGCTGGATAAATTCGACACCGATAACCGCTTCCTGTTCATTGATCCGTCAGAAGATAAGGTTTCCTTTACTTCTGATAAGAACCCGGCCCCTAAGACCTTACAGGTAGTCCTTCGTACAGATGAGATCAGTCTGGATGATGAAAACCATAAGGAAACCGATGCAGAAACAGAGAAGGCAAATGAAGGCCCGTTAAAGAGAATGTGGAATGTTCTGGTACAGATGTGGCAGGCCATCATCTCTATTTTCAAGAACAGATAGTTTAAAAACAGATAGTCACAGCCCTATGTTTCTGGTATGATAGAAATAAGGGGTGGAAAAAATACAGACCCTCGGTATGTGAAATGGCATGCCGGGGGCCTTGTGCTGAAATTCTGTCTGTGGGCAGATCACATAGCTGTATAGTGGGAGGAAAACATGGAACCGGCAGGAAAGCAGGAAAAAACGAAATACAAACTGGCAGCATCCATGAAAGAATGCATGAAGCAGATGCCGGTGGATAAGATAACTGTAAAAAATATTGTGGAAGGCTGCGGCGTTGCCAGACAGACCTTTTACCGGAATTTTTTAGATAAATATGACCTGATCAACTGGTATTTTGACAAACTGGTGCTCCAGTCCTTTGAGCAGATCGGCATGGGACATACAGTAGGAGAAAGCCTGACACAGAAATTTGAATTTATCGTCGATGAAAAAGTGTTCTTTACAGAGGCATTCCGCAGTGACGACCGCAACTCCTTAAAAGAACATGATTTTGAACTGATCTTACAGTTTTATCAGGATCTGATCGGACGAAAGACCAGCAGACCCTTGGGAGAAGATCTGCAGTTCCTTTTGGAAATGTACTGCAGGGGCTCTGTGTATATGACAGTAAAATGGGTCCTTACAGGAATGAAAGACTCACCGGCGAAAATGTCAAAGAAGCTGGTGGAAGCTATGCCTCCAAGACTGGCTGCTGTATTTGATGAGCTGAAACTGCTGTAAAAACGGAAAACTTTGTTATATATAACACAAAACGATAATATCGATATACGGATAATATAAGAATGTATACGTGATCATTTATGTGTGATTTTTATAATAAAACTTATATAAAACAAAAAATATTCTCAAAAAGTGACAGACAAGTAAGTTTGTCACTTTTATTTTTGTTAAAGTGTTGTTATAATATTAACGAAACAAAGGAAAACAACATGAAACACAAAACTGCTCCGGATTTTGTATCCAGAGAGTATATTTTCATAAAAAAGGAGAATGTATCATGGCAAACAGAATCGTATTAAATGAAACTTCTTATCATGGCGCAGGCGCTATCGCTGAGATCGCTAACGAAGCAAAAACAAGAGCTTTCAAGAAGGCTTTCGTATGTTCAGATCCAGATCTGATCAAATTTGGCGTAACAAAGAAAGTGACTGATGTACTGGACAATGCAGGTCTTGCTTATGAGATCTACTCCAATATTAAACCAAACCCAACCATCGAGAACGTACAGACCGGTGTAGCTGCATTTAAGAAATCTGGTGCTGATTATCTGATCGCTATCGGCGGTGGTTCTTCTATGGATACAGCAAAGGCAATCGGCATCATCATTGCTAACCCAGAATTTGAAGATGTAAGAAGCCTGGAAGGTGTAGCTCCAACCAAGAAGCCATCTATCCCGATCATCGCAGTTCCAACTACAGCAGGAACCGCAGCAGAAGTTACTATCAACTACGTTATCACTGACGTAGAAAAGAAACGTAAATTCGTTTGTGTAGATACACACGATATCCCTGTAATCGCAGTTGTTGACCCGGATATGATGTCCTCTATGCCAAAGGGACTGACCGCATCTACCGGTATGGACGCTTTAACACATGCAATCGAAGGATACATCACCAAGGGCGCATGGGAAATGACCGATATGTTCCACTTAAAGGCAATCGAGCTGATCTCCAAGAACTTAAGAGGCGCTTGCGAGAATACAAAAGAAGGCCGTGAAGGAATGGCTTTAGGACAGTACATCGCAGGTATGGGCTTCTCCAACGTAGGTTTAGGAATTGTTCATTCCATGGCACATGCTTTAGGTGCTGTTTATGATACTCCTCATGGTGTTGCAAATGCAATCCTGCTTCCAACTGTTATGGAATACAACGCACCATGCACAGGAACCAAGTACAAAGATATCGCTATCGCAATGGGCGTTGAAGGCGTAGAGAACATGAGCCAGGAAGAATACCGCAAGGCAGCTGTAGATGCAGTTAAGAAGCTGTCCGCTGATGTTGGTATCCCAGCTGACTTAAAGGCTATCGTTAAGGCAGAAGATGTAGACTTCCTTGCACAGTCCGCAATGGATGATGCGTGCCGTCCAGGCAATCCAAAGGATCCGACCTTTGAGGATATTAAGAACTTATATCTGTCTCTGATGTAAGGGCAGAAGAGAAAAACAAGCGACCGTCCCGTTTTCGGGGCGGTCATTTGTTTTTCTTCTGCCCTTAACGAATGGCCCGCCTGCGCCAGCAGGCAGCGGAGCGCGTCAGCGCGTGACTGTGAGTGGACCATATGCACCCCACCGCCCTGTTCGGGGCGGTCTTTTTTTGCTTCAAAACTGTTAAAATATATTATCGATATATGGATAATATAGCGTAATTTTACAAACAATTTACCTGAACTTTACATAACCGTCCAACAATCCGTATTGACGACTGAGAAAATATCCCGTATAATGAGCAAGTGTAAACTCAAAGTAAAAATCAAGTAAAGAACAGGAAAAACGTATATTATCAATATATAGATAATATTTAAAACACCCTGTTCCTTAGGAAAAAGGAGTAAAAAATGGGAGTTGAATTGCTTTTGGGCCTTCTGGGAGGTCTGGCGCTGTTCCTGTATGGAATGCAGATGATGAGCAACAATCTGGAAGCAGCTGCCGGAAACAAGATGAAGCAGATCCTGGAAAAGCTGACCACCAACCGCTTTATGGGAATCCTGGTAGGCGCAGGCATCACAGCACTGATCCAGTCATCTTCAGCTACAACGGTTATGACCGTAGGCTTTGTAAACTCAGGTCTTATGTCACTTAACCAGGCTGTGTGGATCATTATGGGTGCTAATATCGGTACCACCATTACCGGACAGCTGATCGCTTTGGACGTAGGCGCTTTAGCACCGCTGATTGCATTTATCGGTGTTGTACTGGTGGTTTTTGTAAAGAATAAAAAGCTGCAGCATGTTGGCGGCATTGTTGCCGGAGTAGGCGTTATCTTCATCGGTATGGGAATGATGAGCGATGCAATGCTTCCTCTTCGTGATGAACCGGAATTTATCCAGCTGATGACCAGCTTTAAAAACCCGCTGTTAGGTGTTATGGCAGGTGCGCTGTTTACTGCAGTGATCCAGTCTTCCGCAGCTTCTATCGGCATCTTACAGGCACTGGCTGTAAGCGGCGTGATAGGCCTTCACAGCGCTGTGTTCGTACTGTTCGGTCAGAATATCGGTACTTGTATCACTGCTGTTCTGGCTTCTGTGGGAACCAACAGAAATGCAAAACGTACTACAGCCATCCATCTGATGTTCAACGTAGTCGGTACAGTTATCTTTGTGGTACTGTGTATGGTAACACCATTCGTAGACTGGATGATTACCACTAACCCGGCAAATCCTGCTGCACAGATCGCAAATGTGCATACCATCTTTAATATTGCCACAACTGTAATATTATTCCCATTTGGGCCGATGTTAGTAAATATTGCAAAGCAGATCCTTCCGGATACCCAGGTAAAGCATGTGATGGATGCAGACCAGTGGTTTGAAGGCCTGATGGCTTCCAAGCATCATCTGGGTGTTTCTACCATTGCCATCAGCCAGATCCATGAAGAGATCCGGGATATGCTGGCTATAGCTGCTTCCAATGTTTCTGACAGCTTTAAGGCCATGGAACAGGGACCGGGTGAAAATGGTATCCAGGAGATCGCAGACAGAGAAGAGGAGATCGATCTTTCCAATGTACGTCTGTCAAAGAAGATTTCCAAGGTTCTTGTTTTAGACCAGACACCTCAGGATATTGAAGCATTAAATAAGATGTACAGTATTTTAGGAAATATCGAGCGAATTGGCGATCATGCAATGAACCTGGCAGAATATGCCCAGACGATCCAGGAAAAAAACCTGAATTTCTCAGATTATGCAAAAAATGAATTTAAAGTCATGGACGAAAGCTGTGCATTAGGTATGGAGCTTCTGAGAAAGGCAGCAGCCGGAGACAGTGACTTTACCCTGGAGAAGATCCAGGCGATCGAGCAGAAGATCGATGATATCACCGACAACTTCCGTCAGAACCAGATCGACCGTATGCGCGAAGGCCACTGTAATGTAGAGTCCTCTATCCTGTATTCTGAAATGCTTACAGATTATGAGCGTATTGGTGACCATATGTTAAACATTGGTGAAGCATATGATGCGATCCAGTGGAACAGTGATAAAGCGGCTGCTCTTGCAGAAGAATAAACGTATCCAATAAAGAAAAATAATAACAAATATCCCAAGCTGTATTTACTGAACAACCGGTAGATGCAGCTTAATTTATATGCAAACTGGACTGGTTAAAAATATGATAATTGGCTATTATAAAAAGTCCACATATACGTTATACTCTAGTCAATCCAAAATGTTTCGGGCCAATCAATAAAATATTTCAAAAATATATCAGATAAGACCAGGAGGTTTGAAAGATGAATACAAATACAGAGAGATACGAATTAAATAAGCAGCTGGCACAGATGTTAAAGGGCGGCGTGATCATGGACGTTACCACACCGGAGCAGGCAAAGATCGCAGAAGAAGCAGGCGCATGTGCGGTTATGGCTTTAGAGCGTATTCCTGCAGATATCCGCGCAGCAGGCGGCGTATCCCGTATGAGTGACCCGAAGATGATCAAGGGCATCCAGGAGGCAGTTTCTATTCCTGTTATGGCAAAATGCCGCATCGGACATTTTGTAGAGGCACAGATTTTAGAAGCCATTGAGATCGACTATATTGATGAAAGTGAAGTATTATCCCCTGCAGATGATGTATTCCATATTGATAAGAGAAAATTCAAAGTTCCGTTTGTATGCGGCGCAAAGGACTTAGGAGAAGCATTAAGAAGGATTAACGAAGGCGCTTCCATGATCCGTACAAAAGGCGAACCTGGAACCGGTGATGTTGTCCAGGCAGTACGTCATATGCGCATGATGAACCAGGAGATCGCAAAGATCGTATCCATGAGAGAAGATGAACTGTTTGAAGAGGCAAAAGTATTAAGAGTGCCTTATGACCTGGTAGAATATGTACATAAAAACGGCCGTCTTCCAGTTGTAAACTTTGCAGCAGGCGGTGTTGCAACACCTGCAGACGCAGCTCTTATGATGCAGTTAGGAGCAGAAGGCGTATTCGTAGGTTCCGGTATCTTTAAATCAGGAGATCCAAAGAAGCGTGCAGCAGCCATTGTAAAGGCAGTTACCAATTATACAGACCAGAAGATGTTAGCAGAGCTTTCTGAGGACTTAGGAGAAGCCATGGTAGGCATCAATGAGCAGGAGATCAAGCTTTTAATGGCAGAAAGAGGAAAATAAGATGAAGATAGCCGTTTTAGCAGTTCAGGGCGCTTTCATTGAGCATGAGAAAAAGCTTGAAAAGCTGGGAGCCCAGTGTATCGAACTGCGAAAAAAAGAAAACCTGGAAGAGGATTTTGACGGTCTGGTACTTCCCGGCGGTGAGAGTACGGTTCAGGGAAAGCTGTTAAAAGAACTTGGCATGTTTGATGCTTTAAAAGAAAAAATAGAAGCGGGGATGTCGGTACTTGCCACCTGTGCAGGACTGATCCTTCTGGCAAAAGACCTTACCAATGATGACCACCGTTATTTTGCTACACTTCCTGTTTCCGTAAGAAGAAATGCTTATGGAAGACAGCTTGGCAGCTTTCACACAACAGAAGAATTTGAAGGCATTGGAAAAGTGCCTATGACCTTTATCCGGGCGCCTTTTGTGGAAAAAGCAGAGGAAGGCGTAAAAGTGCTTGCAAAAGCAGATGGAAATATTGTAGCTGTACAGTATAAAAATCAGATTGGAATGTCCTTTCATCCGGAACTGGATGAAGATGACCGTATCCACCAGTTGTTTTTGGACACAGTAAAAAAGAATAAATAAGACGATGAAATAAAAATGGGGTGTGCATATGCCAAAAACAAAATGGAATCTGAATACCATATACATATCGGAAAGACTGCAGGAGACCTGCGGCCCATCTCCCGCAGCGCCAGCAGCCAGATGAGCCGTCCTGCCATCAGCAGCAGTACATAAATCAGATTTATTCCAAACTTCATATTGAGGGCGATACCAGAACAAAAAGGAGTCAGCTTGTAGAGCTGTTCTTACCAAATCCCTAACCTTTAGTTAATGGTTATCCCATAGGATCCACCGTACAATATCAGTACGGTGGATTTTTTAATATCTTTATGACACGGCAGAAAGGAGGATACTCTTGAAACGGAGATATCTAAAGGCTGTTACAACGCTGCCCGATTATATTTTGCAGGTCGATTTTGTATCGGGAAGCCGGCTTTTGCTGGACATGAAGCCTTATCTGGATAAGATCCGTTTTCTTTCGCTTGCGGATAAGAACGTGTGGAGTAGTGCTGTGACCAACGGTATCTTTGTCCGCTTCGGAGATGTGGAGCTGAGCCACGATGAAATATTGTCCATGGCAGAACAGGAACACTAACGCAGCTTTGCGAAAAGGGAGGAATGCAGGATGAAAAAATGGAAAAGTAAGTTATTTCCCGTAATCACACTGGCAGTGTGTCTGGGCCTTGCTGCCTGCGGTGGAGGGGCTGAAAGCGAAGGCAGCAGCGATGACCAGGAAGACTACGAAGAGACTGAAAACAGTGCTCCGGAGTCTTTTGAAGGAATGGTGAAGGATACGGATATCACGGCAGTTTATGACATGTACTGGGGTACCTGGATCGGCGAAGATGACAGCGAACTGATCGTGGGTTTAAACGGCAGTGGGGAAGACCGCTTTGAATGGTACGACGAGGATGACAACCTGATGGCCAGCGGTTATATCCAGCTTGTGCCGGAGTATGAAGCAGACTATTTCTACAATGAACATGATGGTTGGGCTCATCATGTCTGGCGGGATGAGGATGGGGCACTTCATATCGACTCCTTCGGTGTGTTTACCAAGAAACCTCTGGGGAGAGATGTAAGTGAAAGTGACTGTGAGGAATTGGCCGGGGTCTGGTTTTTAGATGGAGAGGCAGATGCGGCCAGTGTGATCGAGATCGAAAAGGATGGCAGTTGGAGCCTTTCAGAGCGCCCGGATGGTGACGGGGATCCGGCTGAAGTGGATTCAGGAATACTCCAGGTAAATGAGCGGGGCGATGATCAGTACTTTGCCGTTTCTGAGCAGTTTGACGATGTGTTTTATCCGATCACCTTAGCGGAACCGGGAGCTATGTACTGGGGATATACAAATGAATACTATGAAAGAAGTGAATGACCAGCAGAAAGAGATGGCCTTAAAAAAGAAAATATATTTGCTTCCTGTTCCGGCCTTGCTCCTGTGCCTGTAGTGCTTGGTCTTAGCCTAGTGGCCTGCGGTGCTTCCGGCGACGTGGCGGGTGATGACTGGCGGACCAGCGGTGTGGTGGCCGGCAGCGGAACGATTACCCACGATGGGGAAAGTGATGTTCTGGTCAGCTTCATTGATGAATATGGAGATAATCTTTCCACCATTACGATCGGGGAGGAAGACCAGGATACTGCTGAGGAAACGGATCCGGCTATGAACCTGGAAGACTATGTGGGGCTCTGGGAATATCAGGGGGAGAACCGCTGGCTGCGCATCCACGATGATTCCACCTGGGAATTTGTAAATGACCAGGATGATGTGATTGAATCGGGTACGCTTTGGGTGGAAGAAAACGGAATTACGCTTCACTTTGATGGAAGCGGTGACACCTTACAGCTTGATCTTACGATCAGTGGCGATCTGATGGATCTTACCAATGGCGGAAGTCTGTTTCCGGTAGAAGCGATCCAGTCCAGCGTGCCTTATTTTACCAGAAATGGCCTAGAAATGAATGCCGAAGTGGAACTTGGTACATTCCTGTTAGCAAATGGCGCAAGCAGCTATTCCGGGGAAGGCAATGGCTACCGCCGGAGTGACTGCTATTGGGAAGTTACGAAAAAGGCGGATGATATCCATGACGGCATCCGTGATCTGCATTTTGACGCGATCTGCTATATTCCGGAAAGTGCAATTTCAACTGCTGCGAATGGGACGGTCGTTGTGTCCAGCGAACTGTACGATGCCTATACAGGCATGTGGCTGACAGCGGGATCGACGTTTAACAACAGCAGTCGCGGCGACAACTATTATCTTCACACCGTCAGCTGGAGAGGAAACAGCTATCTGATCGAATTCACCTATTCCACAGACTGGAATTTCCAGGTGGGTGACTGGGGTGCGGTCCTGACTAAGAGTTATTCCGTCTATATGCCGGCCGACTACGATGGCCTTGTGTTCGCGGCTCAGGCGGAACCGGATACTTACCAGGAAAGTGCCAGAAAGATGCAGCTGGACAGCATTTCTCCGGAAGCCTGTGTTCTGGATCTTGATACCTTAGAACCGTACTGCAGTCTGTATTTCAGCCTTTGTGATTAAGGGGGGAGTTTTATGAGGAAAAAAAATAGAGCTTCCGTTTCCTCCAAACCGATAAAGATGACAGATGCAGAGCTGTCAAAAAAGCTGGGACATTATCAGGCAATGTCCGTCATCTGGTTCTGGGTGGGAGTGGTTGGCGCAGTGAGCGGTGCCATTTTCTATTTTGTGTTGCAGAATAAGGCACTCAAATCGCTCCTTGTGGCAGTGCTGTTTTTTGGCGGCATTTTCTGCGCGTCCTTTTTCAGCGGTGGGGCACAGAAAAAACTGAAAGTCCTGATGCAGGAGCAGATGGGAGACTTTTTCCGCGCAGAGTGGGAAAAGGCTTTCGGGCCGGATATCCACACCCAGGAAATGTGCATTGATGAACCGTTCATGAGGGCGCATCATCTGCTGGACGGCAAATGGGAGGAGTGCACCGTGGAGAACTTCCACGAGGGCGATCATGGCGGCATACATTTTTCTGCCGCTAATGTACAGCTGGATCATGTGTACCAGAGAGGATGTTCGCACGATGGCTATGAAACCTGCAGGAAAATGGTCTTTAAGGGCATCGTCCTTCGCTGCAGGACATGGGTTCCGGTTCCCTCGCCCGTTCTTGCTAATGTGCGGACGGAGGATAGTCCATGCGGTGTATTGACAGGCAATAATATCTTTGACTGCAGCTTCTGCGTCACGGCAAACAGCAAGCAGGATGCCGCGTGTCGTCTTACCCCGCGGTTCATCGATTTTTTGACGAAGTTTGATCGGGATGTGGAAGGGCAGATCTTGAGTTTTTGCTGGGAGGGAAAGATCTTTTCCCTGGTATTGGAAACGGATTTCGGTATTGCAACTATAGCGAGCAGCGTAGACCTGAGTGACCTGGATGCGGCGCGTCGAAGCTACATCCGATCTTTAAAGGAACTGGGCAGCGTGCTGGACCGCCTGATCGAGGGTCCCGCTTTAACCGACGTGGTGGAAAGGGAAGAATATGGCAGAACAGAAAATGACAGATGAGCAGTTATCACAGGAACCGCATAAGCGCAATGGCGGCAGGGCTGGTGGAACGCTTCTTTCGCTGCTTTGCGGAACCATGCTGTTTTCGCTCTGCTCTCAATCGGTAGCTGCCGCAGCCGGCACACAAACAGGAAGCAGCATAATCGTAAGCACAAGTAATTTGTGTGAACATCAGCCGGAGCATGACGATGAATGCGGCTACTCTGAAGGAACAACAGGAACAGCCTGCAGTCACGAGAACACAGACGATTGCTATACGGAAGTGCTCAAGTGCGTCCATAAACATGATGATGAATGTGGCTATTCCCCCGCTACCAGGGGAACACCATGCGAATTTGCATGGGATGGAAAAGAAAAATAAATCAGCCGGAATATAAATGGTCGGAGGTGTGTATGAAAAGAGTTAAAATCCTGGTGTGTGGGTTTAGCCTTGCGATTGCACTGGTAGCGTTGCCGTTCCCGTATATAGACGATATCACATCGGGCCTCGGCTTCAGCATTGCTGCAGTGCTTTTTGCCTGGCTTGGTATTCTGGAAAGGAGAGGAGCAAAAAATGGTTACAAACGTGATGTGCGGTTATATTCAGCCAGTACCATGATGAAAGTGGTGCATGTGGAAGAGTCTGAATATGACAGGTGGGAGGATCAGCCGGATGGAAGTTCAAAGCTGCGCCGCGAAAAGGCATATCTTCCAACTTACGAATATTCGGTGAATGGAAAAACATACCGGTACCTCAGTTTTCAGTCGGTTTCCAGTAAACGAGATGTGGGAAAGCAGGTGGTTGGATATTATAAGCCAGACCGGCCGGATCTCATCACGGAAAACCGCCCAAGAAAGCCAGTGTTTGGTGGATTCTTATATTTCTACGGTGCTGCGATCTGTCTGTTTTTCGGCATTGTGACATTTACTGGAATGTGATGACCAGATGTTGATATCATATAGGGCGCGACTTATAGTAATATATTCCTGTAATATTTTAATGAAGCATTAAACAACTTTTTTGACGAACGCACATTATTTTGTTGTAATTTAATGTGTGTTCGTCATTTTTGATTGACATTCACACATTATTTCTGCATAATATAATGTGTGAATGTTAAAGTGAGGTGAGAAACATGACCACCAGGGAAAAAATAGAAGAACTTCTGGAAGCATCGAAGGATGGTACAATATCCACATCCCAGGTGACGGAAGCCGGACTTCACCGCGGCATTCTGCAGGAGTATGTTAAGAGCGGTGAAATGTACCGTTTTGGTCGCGGCCTGTATGTGCTGAGCAATGTGTGGGAGGACGATTTTTACCTTTTGCAGCGTAAGTATGGACGCGGAATCTATTCCCATGATACTGCACTGTACCTGCTGGGTTATTCGGACCGTACCCCGGCGAAATATACGATGACCTTTCCGAAAGGCTACAATGCACCGTCTTTGAAGCAAGAGAACTTGATCATCAAGCGTGTTGTACCGGAAAATTATGAGTTTGGGCAAATCCAAATTAAATCTTTGTCCGGCAACCCAATCCGCGTTTATGATTTGGAGCGGACGCTATGCGATATCCTGCGCGGCAGCGGCAGCGATATCCAGATCGTCAGTGAGGCTATGAAACGCTATGCGGCCTCCAAAGACAAAAATATTCACAAACTGATGAAGTACGCAGATCAGCTTCGCGTGAAGCCGAAGGTCCTGCGTTATATGGAGGTTCTCTTATGATTACAAAAAATCCAATGCAGTTAAAAGCCTTTATCAAAAATAAGGCAGCAGAGAAGCATATTTCTGCACAGCTTGTCATGCAGAACTATATGCTAGAGCGACTGCTGGAACGAATTTCGCTTTCGCCCTATAAAAACAATTTTATTCTCAAAGGCGGTTTCCTGATTTCTGCTATTGTAGGGCTGGATACGCGGGCAACCATGGATCTGGACACGACAATCAAAGGGTTCACTCTGACCCATGAAGCGATCCGGAAAATTTTTACGGATATCTGTACTGTACAGATTGCCGATGATGTGCAGTTTGCGGTTGTCGGAATTTCTGATATACGGGAAACGGATGATTATCCCGGCATCCGGGTTGGGCTGAAAGCAAACTATCCGCCGATCAGTGTACCGCTGACGGTGGATGTTACTACGGGTGACATGATAACGCCCCGTGAGGTGGAATACACATTCTCCCTGCTGTTCGATGACCGCACAATCAGTATTCTTGCCTACAACCTTGAAACGGTGCTGGCGGAAAAGCTGGAAACGGTGTTATCCCGCAACATTGCAAATACCCGTCCGAGAGATTATTACGACATACATATCCTGTATGCGCTGCGCGGTGAAGAGTGTGATAAAGAAACACTACGCCAGGCTCTGGAACGGACAACAAAAAAGCGCGGCAGCGGAGCGATTCTTACGGACTACATGGAAATCTTGAAAGAAATCCGAGAAAGCGATACCCTTCGTAAGTTGTGGGAAAAATACAGACGCGAATATGACTACGCAAAGGATATTTCCTTTGAAGATACCTGCAATACTGTTCAGGAAATTATGAAAGCGATCATGTTGTAAGCATTGCAAGGCGTAGCCTTATGGCAAGGAAAACAGGAGTAAGTATTAAAGTAAAAAGCAGGAAACAGAGGAGAGGAAATGCTTGTAAAAGAACGAATCAGCAGAATTGATACGAAGGACACACCCATATTTTTTCACGAAACACCATTGCCAAAACATGAATTTCATAATCTGAATTTGATTTTTGAGTTTACAGATTTTAGTCCGATGATTTTGGAAAAATCCGTGAATATGAAATGGCCAGACTTTGAAGATGCGGTACAAAGTGCAACTGCGGAAGCGATTCATGCTGACTATATAGTAACGCGAAATATAAAAGATTTTGTGAAAAGCAAGGTTGTTGCATTTACACCGGGCGAATTGTTGGCAAGATTATAAAAATATTGATAAAATAGAGCAAGGGCGGAAAGATGCGTCCTTGCTTTTCTAATCCTTTGTGATATGTGTGTTCCACAGAAGCCCTATTTAAGTTTGGAGCTGGAATTTCATATTTTTGTGGAAAATGAGATCAGGACTGCTTTAGCGCTCTTGGCAGGTTCCAGCAATAATGAGTAGCCAAAAGCCGGATGGCAATGACCAAAGCAGCGCTTGTGATCATGGCAATATCATTATTCACAGGGCTGGAAAGCAGGAAGGAATAACAGATCCCACCTGCAATGGAAGCACATGCATAAACATGTTTTTTCAGGATATAAGGAGTCTGCCTTGCCATAATATCCCTTAAAAGCCCGCCGCCTACGCCGGTAAGAACTCCTAAGAAAACAGAGAGAAAATGATAATTCCCGTATCCAGCCATTACAGCAGTATCAATACCTGTTACTGTAAAAGCAGCCAGTCCAATCGCATCAAAAATATTCATCAGCTTTTCATAAGTGATGATGCAGTCACCCTCTAAGAAATGCTGGTTCATACGGATGACGATAAAAAGGACCATGACAGTAATAAATGCCATGATCGTGTAGATCGGGTTTGTAAAGAGGCTGGGAGGAACGATCCCTAAAAGGATGTCCCTCATCATACCGCCTCCAACTGCCGTTGTAACACCTAATACAATGATCCCCAAAAGATCAAGGTTCTGCCGGATCGCCACCATTGCGCCGGAGGACGCAAAGGCAATGGTACCTACAGCCTCGATGAGAAAGAAGATCGAAATAGAATTCCCCATAAATGATCGGCTCTCCTGTGATTACAGTAAGTAAATTTTGTGCTTCTTGCAGGTGTCACGCATTTCTTTAGGCCAGATACTTGCCTGTACTTCTCCGATGTGGGCTCTGTCAAGTAAAAGCATGCACAGACGGGACTGTCCGATACCGCCGCCGATGGTGTACGGGAGCTCGCCGTTTAATAATGCTTTCTGGAATGCGAGTTTCTCGCGCTCCACGCATCCTGCTGCCACTAACTGCTCATGCAGGGATTTCTCGTCGACACGGATACCCATGGAGCTCAACTCCAGTGCGATGTCGAGAACCGGATAGTAGACGATGATATCACCGTTTAATTTCCAGTCATCGTAGTCAGGAGCACGGCCGTCATGCGGCTTTCCGGATTTTAAGTTTCCGCCGATCTGCTCGATAAAGACAGCGCCGTGAAGCTTCACGATCTCGTACTCTCTCTGCTTCGGAGTCAGGTCCGGATAGCGGTCCTCGAGTTCCTGGGATGTGATAAATTCAATGTGCTCCGGAAGAACACGGCCGATATAATCGTACTCATAAGCCATGTAGTCCTCCGTGATCTTTAACGCCTTATATACGGCGCGGACGGTCTCCTCGAGAGTCTCGCGGGTCCGTTCCTCCTTCGTGATCACTTTCTCCCAGTCCCACTGGTCCACGTAGATGGAGTGGATATTATCGGTATCCTCGTCGCGGCGGATCGCGTTCATATCGGTATATAAACCTTCGCCCGGCTCAAAGCCGTACTGCTTTAACGCGTAACGTTTCCATTTCGCGAGGGAATGGACGATCTCCGCCTGTCTCCCGCCTTCCTTGATGTCGAACGCGACCGGGCGCTCCACACCGTTTAAGTTATCATTCAGTCCGGATTCCGGCGTTACAAATAACGGCGCGGAAACACGGGTCAGATTTAACTGCTTTGTCAGTTCCTTCTGGAAAAAGTCTTTTACGATCTTGATCGCAACCTGGGTCTCTTTCAGGTTGATATCCGGAGTATAACCGGCTGGTACAATAAAATTCATTGTGGTGCTCACCTTTCTATGCAGCAGCGTGTCTTCTGTATGTTCGTCTCTGGTCCTGCTGCTGTTATCCATCATATCATCATTTGGGGGAAAATGGAAGAAAAAAGTGATCGTTATAATTTTTCATTCGTTCATACTTTTTTCCAAAAAACATGGTAAAATGTTTCCAGTATCATTCTGTCTCCGGGAATCACCGGACAGGCAGATTGCTACCAAAGACACTGTAAAGGGGATACATCTATGAAACTTGCGATCGTTGACGACTTAAAGACGGATTCCGACCGTCTTGCCGGCTTCGTTCATACATATATGGAGCAGCATCAGCTTAAACTCGATGCATTGGATCAGTTTGAAAGCGGAGAGTCCTTTTTAAGCGGCTTTACCTCCGGCTCCTACGATCTTATCTTTCTCGACATCTATATGACCGGGATCACCGGCATGGAAACTGCCAAAAAGATCCGGCAGATCGATCACGACTGCCGCCTCATCTTCATCACGACCTCCCCGGAATTTGCCGTGGAAAGCTACGATGTGAACGCCGTCTTTTACCTTTTAAAGCCGATCCGTCAGGAACAGGTCTTTACCGCTCTTGACCGCTGCGCCCTGCGCGCCCGGGAAGACAGCAGGACCATCGATGTTCCGACTGCCCTCGGAACAATGCCTCTCCCGCTCCACAAAATTTCCTACACAGAGCATGTAAACCGCCAGATTCTTGTCCACTTCAAAGACGGAAGGCAGATGGAAGTCCCAATGAACCAGAAAAGCTTCTCCGCCCTCCTTCTCGAGTATCCGTGGTTCTGCGACTGTATCAAAGGTATGCTCGTAAACTTTGAGGATGTGGACAAACTTCTGGATGACCGCTTTCTCTTAAAAAGCGGAGTCTATATTCCGATCAGCCGTTTAAAATACAAAGACGTGCGGGAACAATTTCTCGAATATTCCTATTCCGCAGTCAGAGGAGGTTCCTATGGCGGAGCTGCTTTTTAATGAATTTTTCTGTACCTATCCGTTTCATATTTTTGCCTATCTGCCGTTTCACTCCACACTCCGGATCTCCGGCAGAAAGATCCTCCTGGTTTCGGTCATGGCGGAACTGCTCTACCTGACCGTTTTCGCGCTCTTAGTCAGCGCCGGTCTCCCGGCTGTCTACGTCCAGTACACAGCGATCCCTGTTTTCGGGATCTTCCTCTATTCCCTCGTAAAAGCAAATGTCGGGATCATCACCTTCCAGTATATCTTCGTCATCGACTATCTGATGGTGATCCGTGCCTGCGCCTTCTTCGTCTGCCAGACATTTTTCCACTGCGGATTCTTCTCCTGGCAGTCCGGGCTCATCACATTCGTTCTCGTACTCCTGACCGCCTGGTTCATGATGAAGCGCCTGATGGAGATCATTGACAACCTGTCCGCGATCCAGGCTCCGGCCCTCTGGAAGACCGCATGGCTCCTCCCCTTCTCCGCGACCATGATCATCTTTCTCCTGACCGGCAGCATCCGGAGCGGAAGCTTCACACAGGCCGCCCTTATGGCGAGGATCCTCATGCTCCTCTGCATGTTTCTCATCAGCCATACCCTGATCCTGCTCCTCCGCTTCTTCAAAGAACAGGCAGAAGCAGCCGTCAAGACCGAATCCATGGAAAAACTCCTCGAGATCCAATCCGACCAGTACAACCTCCTCACAGCCAGGATCCGCGACAACAGCAGAGCCCGGCACGACTTCCGCCAGCACCTCGCCGTCATCAAAGACTGCGCAGACCGCGGAGATCTCGCCTCCCTGCAGGCATACTTAAAGGACTACGAATCCATGTTCCCGGTCCAGGATGTCCGCCGCTACTGCAAAAACTACGCAGTCAACGCGATCCTCTCCTTCTACGCAGAAAAAGCCGAAAAAACCAGGATCACCACCCAGTTCCAGATCCAGATGGGAGAACCACTCCTGATCCCGGAGACAGAATTCTGCGTCCTGATCGGAAACCTCCTCGAAAACGCCGTCGATGCCTGCGCAGACACAGATGATGGTATCCAGCCCTTTATCCGTCTCCACGTCTGCCAGACCAGCTCCTCCATGCTCTCGATCACAGCCGACAACACAAGCGCATCCGGCCCGACCTGGTCCGGCGACCGCCTCCTCTCCACCAAACACACCGGCTACGGCATAGGAACCGAATCCATCCGCATGATCGCAGAACGCTACCACGGCGACGCCAGATTCTCATGGAAAGACGGCATATTCTACGCCTCCGTGATGCTGAACCCGTAACATAGTTACCCTTTCCACATTCCGCTCCCCCCGACACATCTATCTCCCGCAAAAAACAGCGATGCCAGCGG
>ERZ831773.1615-NODE-1615-length-22424-cov-27.868658_pt1 | contig 22424 bp, 16 predicted proteins | sample MGYA00519696_ERZ831773 | MGnify/ENA primary metagenome ERZ831773 (study PRJEB31850, sample SAMEA3708720) | human gut metagenome | biome: human gut; feature: human-associated habitat; material: faeces | place: China | collected 2014 ...
TGCGCATCATGGTCAAGCCCGACGTCATCAGCGACGATCAGGTCATCCTGCTGGCACGTTCCATCGCCAAGAAGATCGAAGATACGCTGGATTACCCCGGCCAGATCAAGGTCAACGTCATCCGCGAGAGCCGCGCTGTCGAGTACGCAAAGTAAAAACCGGACAAGGCCGCTGCCGTTTGCAGGCAGCGGCCTTGTTTTTTGCCCGGAAGCATGATATCATGAACAAAAAGGCCCTGCCGGTCTGGGGCGGCGGGGACGGATGCAGCGTGAAAGGAGCTGATCAAGATGAAACACTGGAAAAATCTGCTTGTCTGCCTGCTGGCTGGGGTGCTGGCGCTTGGTGTGCTTACGGCCTGCAGCGGGCTGGGGAGCGTGAACACCGGCACGGACGCTGAAAAAGCCGCAGAGCTGGCGCAGCAGCTGGGCGTTGCCTATGCGCCGGAGCTGGATAACACGGCCAAAGCGGTGGCAGAATGGTTTGTACAGGAACCGGACAGCCTGCAGGTCAGCGGCCTGGATCTGGTGTACACCGTGGCGCTGGATGCGGACGGCAACATGAGCCATACGGATGATCTGAACGTCTTCCTATACTGGTCCGGGTGCGATGGTGTCCCGGAGGATGTAACGGTGGCGCTCCTGCTGGATGACAGCGCGGCCATGACGGCCTGGCTGTATGCGCCGCAGGCCGACAGCGCGGCGGCAGAGCTGCTGGATGACGCAGTCGGTCACAACGAAATGGGCGCGGCCTTCATCGACTACAACGGCACCGCCTATGTCGTGGCAGTGTTCCGGTAAGCACAGGCGGTCAAAGGGACGTTCCGTGGAACGTCCCTTTTTTGGAAGCGGTATCTCTACCGTCAATGCTCTGCGTTGCCTGACGTTTGAAAGGAGTGAACATATCCATGACTGAAAAGCAGGAAAATGACGTTTTCTATGTTTGCAGTCTGATCGAGTACATTGCCCGTAAGACGAAAAATCATCGGCAGGATGCTTGCCTGAATATAGTTTTTGCACCGATTGCCAATAAGCAGTCGGCATACAAAAAAAGAAGCACGAAGGCCGAAACCTTCGTGCTTCTTTTTTTGTATGGGCCAGCCAGGACTTGAACCCGGGACCAAGCGGTTATGAGCCGCCAGCTCTGACCAACTGAGCTACTAGCCCGCAGAGCGCCGCAGCGCCATTATTTAGTATAACAAATTCTGCGGCAAATGAAAAGCCCTTTTGCCCGCAAAAATCACCGGGTGCGGTGGGCGTCCAGCTTCTGGGCCATAAATTCGTCCAGCATCTCCTGCGGGAACAGCGGCTCCTTGTAGCCAAAGGCCTCCCGGATGAAGATCAGGGTGACCACGGTCTGGCGGCCGGGGTCCAGCCGCAGGGTGTACAGGGTGTCCAACGGCTGCTGGGTGGGCTGGTGCAGGGTCAGGTGCAGCAAAAAGCCGCCGTCCCGCTCCCGGCGGCAGTCGTAGACGAACACGTCGGAGTCGTTGTGTTCGTCCAGCCGGTCGAAGCACTCGTCCAGTGCAAGGTCGGTGCGGAACTCGGACAGCCCGGCCGGGCCGTACTGACTGCGGCGGCCGTTTTCCCGCCGGGAGAGCAGAAACACGATCACGCCCAGCACGGCGGCCAGCAGGACGATGGAAACAACAGCGTTCATGGAAAACCTCCGGAATAGTTTTCCTTATTGTAACACAACCTGCGCGGTTTTGTGCTATAATATTTTTAATTCTTTGAAAAATTCAGCAGGCCCGCTGCACGCTGCACCGGGCGGGAGGAACGCAATGAAGCTCAAATTCACACGCAAGACCTGGTACTTCTTTCTGCTGGCCGCAGCGGCGGTTTCCATGCTGGGCGGCTTTGCCGTGCTGGGCGGCATGGACTTTTCAGCACTGGAACTGGTGGCGTTCTGCCTGACCGGCATCGCGGCGCTGTTTCTGGCAGCACAAAAAGGTGCCCCGGCGGCCGAAAAGCGCAATTACACGCTGGTGTTCGTGCTGCTGATGCTCAGCAAGCTGGCGGCCGGCGGCTGGGCGGGCGACCTGTGCTCGGCACTGGTGTGGCCTGCCCTGCTGGGCATCGAGTACAGCCGCGGCAAGCCCATCCAGCGGCAGCTGCAGCTGGTGTGCGCGGCGGAGGTGCTGCGCACAGTGTTCTGGCTGCTCACCCGCTATGCGGGCATGGCTGGGCTTGCCTTCTGGACGAACCTGCTGTTCGTGCTGCTGGCCTGTGCCCGCGGCTGGGCGGCGCTGACCCTGTATAAATTGCAGGAGGAAGAGCTGTGACCCGGCGCAGCCGGAAAAAGACAGGACGCAAAAACCGCCGCATGGGGCGGCGCACCTTTCTGCTGGGGGCCGGGGCGGCTGTGTGTGCCGCGGCAGGGCTGGCCCTGCGCCGGGGCACTTCCCCTGCGGCCGCCGACAGCACCCCGGAGCCCTCGGCAGACCCCAACCCGGCGCTGCCGGCCGGGGAGTGGCGGGCTGTGTGGGTGAGCTATCTGGAATGGGCTGCCATGGACTTTTCCACGGAGGATGCCTTCCGCGCCGGAGTTGTGCAGCTGCTGGACAACTGTGCCGGGCTGGGGCTGAACACAGTGCTGGCCCAGGTGCGCCCCTTCGGGGATGCGTTGTACCGCAGCACTCTGTTCCCATGGAGCCATCTGTGCACCGGCGTGCAGGGGCAGGACCCGGGCTTTGACCCGCTGGACGTGCTGCTGCAGGAAGCCCACACCCGGGGCATCTCGGTGGAAGCGTGGGTCAACCCCTACCGCCTGCGCTCCTCGGCGGCCATGCCGCCGAACCTTGCGGAGAATAATCTGGCCAACACCCACCCGGAGTGGGTATGCACGGTGGACGAGGGCCTTTACCTGAACCCCGCCGAGCCTGCCGCCGCCGACTATGTGGTGCAGGGCGTGGCCGAGCTGGTGCAGAACTACGCGGTGGACGGCATCCACTTTGACGATTACTTCTACCCTACCACCGATGAGAGCATCGACGCGGCACAGTTTGCGGCGTCCGGGGCGGGAAATCTTGCCGCGTGGCGGCGGGAGAATGTGACCGCGCTGGTGCGGGCCGTGCACGACACGGTGAAAGCGGCGGACCCCACCCTGCGATTCGGCATCAGCCCCCAGGGCAACCCGGACAACGACGAAAACCAGCAGTACAGCGATGTGACCGGCTGGCTGGCGTCCGGCGGCGGGGATGCGGTGGTCGATTATCTGTGCCCGCAGGTGTACTGGGGGCAGGGCTTTGCCCTGCACAACGGCAGCACCCGCTTTGCCTTTGAAAATATCGTGCCTGCGTGGCTGGCCTATCCCCGCGCGGCGGACGTGGCCCTGTATTTCGGGCTGGGAGCCTACCGTGTGGGAGTGGGCGACGGCGGCAGCAACGAAAACAGCCTGTCGGGCTGGAGCACCGGCCGTGCGCTGGCCGACCAGGTGGCCTTTCTGCGGGAGCAGGGAGCCGGGGGCTGGGCCCTGTACCGGTACGGTTCGCTGTTCGGGCCGGAGCAGACTTCCCTCGCCGCTGCCGAGTGTGGGGCACTGGCGGCTGCCGACGGCAAAGAATCTGCATAAAATCGGGCGGCAGCGCGCGCAAAAGCCGGGCGGCTCTCTTGTGCGGTGCTGCAAAATGCGGTATACTATACAGATGGACCCGGCTCTGCCGGAACCCGAAAAAACAGGAACATCAAACCCTTTGACAGGTTGAGGAAACGTTTATGAAAACGAAAAAACGCTTTTTGGCCGTTGTGCTGGCCGCCGCTCTGCTGGTGGCCGGTCTGACCGGCTGCAAGGACGCACTGCGCGGTGTGGCGCAGAAGATCTCCGGCAGCTCCGGCGAGGTGCAGGAAGAGGACACCACCCGCTGGGCGGACGCTACCGCAGACCCGCTGATCATTCAGGGCATTGCGGACGCTTCGGCAAAGTTTGACACTGCCATGGTGGACGGCACCCTGTACGCCGTGTTCAACGGCATCTGGAGCCGTCAGACCAACTATTTTGCGGCACCCACCGGCACGCTGACCGTCATGGCCTGCGGCACCGCCGAGGGCACCCAGAAGTTCAAGGTGGCGCTGTGGAAAAAGGTAGACGGCGGCGTGGAGTATGTGCCGGACAGCACCTACTACATCAAGACCGACGGCACCGACTACACCTGCACCATCTCCGGGCTGGACCCGGCGGCCATCTACCGCATGACCATCTCCTATGATTCCAGCCGTTACTACCTCTACGGTCTACTCAAGGTGGAGGGCGTCGGCTGATGAATACACAACGCAAGAATTCGCTTTTGCTGCTGCTGTGCGCGTTTATCTGGGGCACGGCCTTCGTGGCCCAGAGCGCCGGTTCCGGCATGGGAGCCTGCAGCTTTTTGGCCGGGCGCAGCTGGCTGGCGGTGCTGGTGCTGCTGCCCACGGTCAAGGTGTTTGACCTGGTGCGTCAGCGCAGCACCGGCACCACTGGGGCACCGAAAACGCCGGAGGAGCGCCGCTGCCTGCGCCGGGCCAGCCTTGTGTGCGGCACGCTGCTGTTTGTGGCGTCGGCTGCCCAGCAGTTCGGCCTGACACTGAACCCCTCCACGGCCAAAGCAGGCTTCCTCACGGCGATGTATGTGGTGCTGGTGCCCATCTTCGGGCTGGCACTGGGCCGCCGCGGCAGCCCCCAGCTGTGGCTCAGCGTGGCCATCGCGGTGTGCGGGCTGTATCTGCTGTGCATGCAGAACGGCTTTGGCGGCGTGGAACGCAGCGACATGGTGCTGCTGCTGTGTGCTGTGCTGTTCAGTTTCCAGATCATGGCGGTGAACCATTATGGTCCGCAGGTGGATGGCGTGCGCCTGAGCCTGCGGCAGTTCTTTGTGGTGGCGGTGGAAAGCTCGGTGGCAGCACTGCTGCTGGAGCACCCGGCCCCGGCGGAATTTGCCGTGAACGCGGTGCCTCTGCTGTACTGCGGCGTGATGTCCAGCGGCGTGGCCTACACGCTGCAGATTTTGGGCCAGCGGGATATGAACCCTGCCGTGGGCAGCCTGATCATGTGCCTGGAAAGCGTGTTCAGCGCACTGGGCGGCTGGGTGCTGCTGCATCAGAGCCTTTCCCCGCGCGAAGGCGTGGGCTGTGTGCTGATCTTTGCCGCCGTGGTGCTGGCCCAGCTGCCGGCCCCGCAGCGGGCAGAGCGTGCGTCCTGACGTGGCCGCACAAAAACCGGAAGTCCAGCTGCGCAGCGCGGGCGGCATCCAGTACGAGCTGTACCGCAAAAAGATCAAACAGCTGCATCTGCGGGTACGGGACAACGGCACCGTGATGGTCAGCATCCCGCTGCGCACCAGCCTGGAACAGGCAGACGCCTTTGTGCGCAAGAACGCACAGTGGATCCACGACACCCGGCAGAAAGTGATGGCAAAAGCGGCCCGCGACAATGCCGACCTGCCGGACAAGGAGACCGCACGGACCTACTTTACCGCCATGAGCGATCAGGTCTACCCGGCCTTTGCCGGGGTGCTGGGCGGCCAGAAACCCACCCTCAAGGTGCGCAGCATGACCACCCGCTGGGGCGTGTGCTGCCCCGGCAAAAAGCAGATCACCTTTGCGCTGCAGCTGTACAACATGCCGCCTGCGGCGCAGATCTATGTGGTGGTGCACGAGTACTGCCACTTTTTGCAGGCCAACCACAGCCCGGCGTTCTGGGCCGAGGTGGCAAAGCTGCTGCCGGATTGGAAAGCCCGGCGGGAGCTATTGAAGAAGTAGAAACAGGAGGCAGACTTCCCTTGGAAAACGAAAAAAAGTCCGGCGGTGATAAATACTCCAAGCTGGCCGGCAACACCCTCATCTTTGCCATTTCCAGCTTTTCGTCCAAACTGCTCACGCTGATCGTGCAGCCGTTCCTGACCTACGCCATGGCCGAGATCTCGGATCTGGGTCTGTCCAAGATCCTGAGCCAGTACGCGAACCTGCTCATCCCCTTTGTGTCCATGGGCATGTCCAATGCGATCATCCGCTTTGGTCTGGACAAGGGCAACAGCGAAAAGCAGGTGTTCACCAACGGCCTGCTCACCATTCTGGGCGGCTTTGGCATCCTGGTCCTGTGCTGGCCCATTGCACGGTTCCTGCCCGACATGGCCCAGTACGGCCTGCTCATTTACCTCTATGTGCTCATGAGCTGCCTGCGCACCCTGTGCACCCAGTTCGTGCGCAGCCGCCAGTGGAACAAGCTGGTGGCCGTGGACGGCGTGCTGTGCACCGTGGCCACCATGGCGTTCTATGTACTGTATCTGGTGGGCTTCAAGTGGGGTGCCAACGGCTACCTGCTGGCCATCATCAGCGGTGATCTGGCCAGCGTGCTGTTCCTCATGATCACCGGCAAGCTGTGGAACTATGTGGAGCTCAAGGGCATCAACAAGGACCTGTGGAAGCAGATGCTCCACTTCTCGCTGCCCATGATCCCGGCGCAGATCAGCTTCTGGATCATCAACGCCTCCGACCTGTTCTTTGTGCGTGAGATGTGCAACGGACTGGACGGCCGGGACGGCAACGCCTGGAGCGGCCTGCTGTCCACGGGCTACTTCCTGCCCACCATCCTCACCACGCTGGGCCTGATCTTCTACGACGCCTGGCAGCTCTCGGCTGTCACCGAGGAGGAGGGCCGGGCGCGGTTCTTCACCAAGATCTTCCGCACCTATTCCAGTGTGCTGTTCTGCTGTGCGGCGGGCATCATCTGGCTGTGCCGCCCGGTGATGCACATCATGAAGTCCAACTACTACTACGCCTGGCACTTTGTGCCTTTCCTGGTGCTGGCCTCCACCTGCAGCTGCTTCAACCAGTTCATGAACAGCGTGTATGTGGTGACCAAAAAGTCCAGCCGCAGCATGGTCACCATGATGGCCGGTGCCATCAGCAACTGCATCATGAACTACTTCTTCATCAAGTGGTGGGGCCCCATCGGTGCCACATACGCTTCCTTCCTGGGGCTGGCGCTGGTGTTTACCCTGCGCTCCATCGACGCAAACCGCATGATCCATATGCATGTGCATCCGGGCCGGGTGCTGCTGAACGTGGGTCTGCTGGTGTTCGAGGCCTTTGTGCTGCTGGCCGAGACCCCGCTGTACGGCCTGTGGACCGGCCTGGTCACCGCAGTGGTCATCCTGATCAACTTTGCAGGCGTGTGGGCTATGGCCCGTGTGCTGCTGCCCCGCCTGCTGGGCCGCCGCGGCAAGGCGCTGGTGGCCGCTGTGGACGGCTGGCTGAGAAAATAAAAACCGATAGAAACAACAATGCCCCCGGAGAACTCTCCGGGGGCATTGTTGTTGTGTGCGAGGGACAGCGAGCTTTTTACGGCTCACTGGGGGTTGGTCTTGTCAGCGCATCAGTGCTTGCTCTTGGCAAACAGGCTGGTGAACGCACCGGCTACAGTGAGGGCCATGCCGCTCAGAGCCATGGCCAGAGCGGTGAACCAGTTCACGCCGGTCTTGGGCAGGGCGGCCACGGTATCGGGGGTGGCATCCTGCACAGAAGGATTGGCGGGGTTCCCCGGGGTCACAGGCGTCTCGGCATCATCCGGAGTGGCGTCCTGCACGGGAGGCGTGGTGGGGCCTTCCGGGCTGACGGGGGTATCCGGAGTTTCAGGCGTTTCGGGTGTAGTGGTTTCGGTGCGGCTGTCGGTGGTGATCTCTACTTCGTCCTTGCTGGCGGTGTAGGTGTATTCGTAGTCTGCAGTGCCGTGACGGACGACAGTTTCTTCTTTGTGGGCGCTTTCGGCATCTACACTGGCATCCTGCGTGGAACGGTAGGTATAAGACAACGTTCCATCGCCCTGTTCGCCGGTGCGCTCGGTGGTCTGCTGCGCAGCTTCCTTCCAGGTCTCGTGGGTCGCAGTACCCAGGGCGGAGTAATTCACTCGCGAGCCGGAGACGGTGGTGGTATAGTTGTAGCGGCCGCTGACTCCGCTGCCGGTATCGGCTTTCTGTGCGGAATCGGTGATGGTCAGGTGGTTGTTGGTCAGCGTGGTGGCAGGCAGAATGCGGGACACGGTGATGGTCTTTTTGCCCTGTGCCACAAAGGTTCCGTCCTCCACCTGACGGAAACCGGTCAGTCCAAGGTCGTAGCCGCCGCAGTAGGCATCAGGATTGAAATACTTGTTCGATAAGCCGTACATCGCCTGATTCCAATTGTGGGCATTGGTGCAGGTGTTGCTGTCGTAGGACAGGTAACCGTAGGAAATCAGCTCGCTCTTGTTCAGATAGATGCGGTAAGAAGCGTTTCTTTCCGTCTGCTGATGCTCATGTTCGGTCGTGTAGAAGGTCACGATGGAAGCATCGGCATAACCCTCCGCCTGAAGCTTCTTCAGAAGGGCTTCGGCCTGCTCCTTCGTAAGCTCAGAAGTGCTGTCCTCCAGCTTGTACTGGTTGTAGGCCACCGTACCGGACACCTTGTAATAGGTGCTGGCAGTGGGGTGGTTGTTGCGGACATTCCAGTTCAGCTTGTCGCCGTCACTGAAGCTGGTGCGGGCATATTCATAGCGATCCATGGGGATGTCGTAACCGATCTTATCCTGCAGGTTGACCACGCTGGTGCCCTGGCTGTCAATGAGCTTATCCAGATCGTCGCTGTATTCCAGTTTCTTGTCCACCAGAACACAGTCGGTCTGGCTGACGTTGCCGTCAGCGTCCTTCAGCAGGTCGGCCTTGGTCGTTGCGTTCAGCTCCAGATGCTGGATGTAGTTGCCATCATAGGACAGATACTCTTTCTTTTTGGTGGCGAAGATACCCGTGTCAGGCTTGCCGTACAGGTTTTTGTTGCTGTACTCCGGGTGCGAAACGTCCATGTCGCCCGTATAGCTCTTGCCGGCGGCATCGGCCTCTGACTTTTCCTTTTCCAGCAGAGCCTTCAGCTCCTCGCGGGTCAAGCGGGTGAAGTCGGTGGTCTCGCCGACCTTATGGAGGATCTCAATGATCTCATCCTTCGAGGTCGAGATCGTTACCTGGTAGCCGCCCACATCCAGAATTTCGCCATCCTGCAGATCCTTTTGCATCTGCTGGATCTTTTCCAGCAGCTCTGCCTGATCGGCGTCGGTGGTGACCGTGCCTTCGGTGGTGAGAACGGTCTCAATCTTCAGCTGGCTGCCATAGCCCACCTGATACTGCTTGCCGTCCCTGGTAAAGGAGGCAACGCCGTCTTTCACGGTGATGGCAGCGGCATCCACGCCGTAGCGCTCGGCCAGCTCGGTCAGAGCCCTGCTTTCGCTCAGACTGCCGGGTTCAACGGTGACGGTGTAGGTGGTCTTGACACCGTTTTCATCGGTCACGGTTTTGGTGTAGCTGTTGCTGCCGACCCGGATCAGATCGTCATAGGTGACATTGTTCTTCTTGTCCACGATGGTATAGGTCAGGCCGCCGCTCTCATCCTTGCCGGAAGAGATCGTCCACTGGTCATCCGCCTGCTCTTCGTTGCGGATCTCGCCCAGATCCCAGGCCTCCCAGGTCACTCTGGTGAAGGACTTGCTGTTGATATTGGTCTTTCCGTCAACAGGCGCATAAGACGGCAGATTCGAATCCGGAACCTCAACGCTTTCGTAAGACAGCTTAATGGTCTTGCCGTCGGTGGTCTGGTATTCAATGATGCGGCCGGTATCATCATACTTGATGGAACCGGCAACGGCGTTTTTCGGAGCGGTCTTGAAGTCCACGCCAAGGCCATAGAGGGGGCTGTCCTTGGTGATGGTGGTATAAGCACCGTTGGCATCTGTGGTGGCATTGCCGGAGACAAAAACACCGCTTTCGATCAGAGTGCTCTTGTGATCCGTCTTTCCGTCGGCATCCGCCACGATCTCTTCGGTTCCAACATGGATACCATCCATAAAATAGCCGGCGCCCTTATATCCTGCCCCTGAGACACTGCTCGGTTTGTCATTATAAACAAAATTGTAAGTAAAGGTATACTGTTTGCCGTCCGAGGCCGTATAGATATAGGTGCGCTTCAGCATGTCTTTGTTTTTAAAGACATTTTCCACACCTTCGGGGAGAGAAACATCCTCGTCTGTAATGTTCAGAGAAGAGGGATCCACCTTGGTGCCAGTGCAGGCTTCGATCGCGTCTGCCAGAGCCTTCTGCAAAGCAGCCTTCTTGGCGCGGAGCTCGGCATCCTCCAGCGTGCCGTTGTCCTTGGACAGCTGGTTGTCGGCATCGGTCATGGTGACGGAGATCTGGACCTTTTTCAGCAGCTGTGTGGCATCATCGTAGCTGATCTCGCAGGCTTCGCCGTTGACCACCTTGCAGACCTTGCCATCTTTGACAATGAACTCGCCGTTAGCGGAATTGCTGTTCAACAGACCGGCCAGCTCGTCGGCAGACAGATCCTTGACCTGTGCATCGGTGTACTCATTCGTCTCGTGGTAAATGATCTCATAGGTCTTGCTGCCGTCCTTCACAGTGATGACCTTGTCACCGGCAGCATTGGTGCTCTCGGTTTTGTCCGGCTTCTGAAGCAGCTCATCCAGATCCACATTGAAGGTGTTGCTGTTCTTGTCCGTAAAGGTCAGCGTCTTATCTGTTTTGTTGGGCAGCGTCACGTCATCTTGCTTCACGTCGGCGGTTCCAGAGTGCTCGCTCTTTTTAACGTCCACCTTCAGGGTAGTGTCCACCGTGCGGGTGGCCTTGTTGCCGGTCACGGTGATGTACACAGTTTGTTCGCCGGCAGAAGTACGGATGCTTTTGGTCAGGGTGTAGCTGCCATCGTCGTTCTCGGTTTTGGTGTAGTCAGCTTCCAGGAGCTTGGCAAGATCTTCGCCGGTCATCTCAAGGTCGGTGTCTTTCGTGTGTTTGGTCAGGGTGTAGGTCTGGCGGTCGCCGTCTTCTTCCATGCTGCCCACGGTGTAGCCGTTGAACGAGGTGCCATCGACGGTGTCCCACTTCAGTTTTTCCTGATAATCCTTGCCCAACTCCTGCTTCAGGTCAACCTCTTTGCCATCGGTCACAAAAATCTCCTTGGTGTCTGCGGTAACTGTGCCGGTGGTTGTGTTGGTTGTAGTCTTATCAGCAGTGTGAGAAGTCTCGTAGCGGTTGGTCACAGAACCGTCCGGGTTGACAGTGCTGTCTACCAGCTTTTCAGAGTCCGGGCTGGTGGGTGTGATGGTGGTTTCCTGTTCGGTGCGCTCCTCCTTGGAGGCAGTGCCGATGATCTTGCCCTCGGCGTCCTTGACCGGTTCGGAGATGTCCGCATCGGGAGCTTCGATGCCCTTGCCTTCCTCGGTGGTCTCGCCTGCTTCAGGAGTTTTAGCAAAACCCTCGGAATCCTTGCCTTCTCCGGCAGTCTCGCCAGAAGCGGCTTCGGTGCTCTTATCCATCTCCTTTTGGACGATAGGCCCGGAGGATTCCTCCGATTTGACGGTGCCGTCCTCATTATAGGTGAACTCGCGGTCGGTGTACTCGACATCGGTCGTGATTTTCTTGTCCTCAGTCTCCCGGTCCTCCAGAATGCCCTCGGCGTTTTTGTGCTCCTGGTTTTCTACGGGAGCAGTGTTTGCACTTTCAGAAGCCTGTTGTGCAGGAGTTTCTGCTTCGGAACGTTCTTTGTTCTCTACAGGGACTGCGTTTTCAGGGGTCTCAGCGTTGGCGGCCAGAGGGGTGGCTGCCACACAGGCGGTCAGGGCCAGAGCCATTGCGGCTTTTTTGAATTTCTTGTTCGTCATAAGATTCGCTCCTTTCGTTCTGCACACAAAAGATACCATAAAACGTATCTATTCGTAGATAAATGTCCGCATTGATCTACAGCTATCATATAACATATAAAATGAAAAAAGTCAATAAAACTGTCGATAAAAAGCAAATTTCAGCGGGATGCTAAAAATAAAAAAGGAGAAATATGCAGTTTGTATGAGAGTGACTCCAACTGAGTTACACAACAGATACGGTTTTGAGATGCTTCTGAAACGCTATTGAAACGCTATTGAAACGCTATTGAAACGCAGTGAAGATCCAGCCTGCGGGCCCGGGATAGTCACTGCCTGCCGGGCCGTTTCCGGGCAACAACAAAGCCCCCGGAAAACTCTCCGGGGGCCTTGCTGTTGTGTGCGAGGAACAACGGGTTTTCAGGCCCGTTGGGGGTTGGCTTTTAGTGCTTGCTCTTGGCAAACAGGCTGGTGAAGGCACCGGCTACGGTGAGGGCCATGCCGCTCAGAGCCATGGCCAGAGCCGCCGTCCAGTTCACGCCGGTCTTGGGCAGGGCGGCCACGGTGCTGTCCGGGGCGGCATCCTGCACAGAAGGATTGGTGGGGTTCTCCGGGTTCGCGGGCGTCTCGGCTTCGTCCGGGGTGGCGTCCTGCACGGGAGTATCGGTGGAGCCTTCCGGGCTGACGGGGGTGTCCGGGCCCTCGGGATCGACCGGGGTGGGTTCCGGATCCGGTTCCGGGGTGGGCTCCACGACTTCACGCAGGGCACCGTAGATGGTCACGGTGTAGTCGTCAGAGCTTTTGCCGGTGATGTTGTCGCCGGTCACCTTCACGTTGGAATCGGCATCGAAAGCATCCAGAATGTTCTGGTCGCGCCCGGCAGCGCCGTTGGCGTTGTTCTTGTGCTCGTAGCCCCACACGATGGTGTAGGTCTTGCCTTCGTACTCGTACTCGGTGCCGTACACCATATCGTAGGCGTTGGGGGTACCGTCGGTGCGGTTCTCGTAGTTGCCCCAGATCAGCTTGGTGTTGCCGTTTTCGTCGGTGGTCTTGGTGAAGTTCAGGCTGTGGCCGTTCACCACCATATCCCGCAGGACGAACACGCCGTCGCTGGTCTTGTACGGGGTGTTGAACTTGTAACCGTCGGCCTGCAGGTCAGCCAGCAGCTTGCCGACGATCTCCGGGTCGTGGCTGCCATCCACATCCAGCATGTATTCCAGCGCGGCAGCGGGCACCCACACGGACAGGTACTGCTTGCCCTTTTCCTTATTCAGGTCGGAGACGTACTCGTACTTGGTGCCGTTGTAGGCAAAGGCACCAAAGTCGGCGTGGTCGGCGTCCTTGGTCAGCAGGAAGTTGGTCAGCTTGTTGCCCTGTGCGTTTTCCGGCCAGAGAGTGTTGGCCTTGCTGTAATCATAGGTCAGGGTGCCGCCGGTGACGACGAGCTTCTGACCGGGGTAGTACGTGTTCCCTACAATAGTGGGAGCTTCCACATGGGCGTTATTCTTGATAAGAATCTTGGAGTAGGGGCCGTCGATGTAGATGCCGCTGTGGTTATAATCGCCCTTTACAAGGACGGTGCCGTCATCCACAGTCAGGGTGCAAAGCATGCCCAGATTGATGCCGGAATACGAATTGTGCAGGTCCATGGACAGAACGCCGCCCTTGTCCACCAGAATATCGTGGTAGGCATAATAAGCAAGAAGGTTATAGTTATCGTGAGAACCATCGGTCATGTTGTAGACGCTGCCATCCGTGATATGCAGCTTGGTTCCCTTGCTGTTGCGGAGCTGGATGGCCATATCCCGCGTGGTGGAATCGACCGTGCTGTTGCCCGAAATGAGTACATTCCGGTAGCCGGCAACGATGCCGTAGTTCGCCTGCAGGTTGAGCTTGCTGCCATTTTTGACGATCAGGCTGCCGTTTTTACCCGAATCCTCGCAGTAAATGGCATATCTTCCGACGTTCTCCTCCTTGGTCAGTTCTGCCGAAACGGCGGCAGTGGTATGATCAAACGTGACGGTCGTATCGCTGTTGTTGCCGGTCTCAATGCCGAGGCTCTTGCCCTCAATAGTAACGTCCGAATCCTTGAAGGTGATGTCACCGGCGGCTTCCAGCTTGGAGCCATCCTTAGCCGTACCGCTGCCTTCGTAGCGGATGCCGGCATCGCTGTTGGTGATGTTGAGGGTGCTGTTCTCGGTAGTCAGGCTGGTGCTGGCACCCTGATGGCCGTAAATGCCGGTCTGGGTGTTCTTGATGTTCAGCTTGCTCTTGGCCTTGACGATGATGTCGTTCCAGCTGGCAATGCCAATACCGCCGTTCTCGTGCGTTTTATCGTCTTCCCCTACATGCGAACCGTCGATGGTCAGGGAAGAACCACCGTCCAGCGTGAGATCACCGTGCTGGGTGACGCCACGGCCGCTCTGGGTGGAGCCGGAAACATGGGTGTCCTGGATGGTGACGTCCGCGCCGTCCGTGATGGTGACGCTGGAATCCTTCTCGTCAGAGCCGCCTGCGATCACCATACCGGTGGTGGTGTCCTTGATGGTCAGGCTGCCGCCGGTGGTCTCTTCGGTGGTGTCGGAAGTCTCTTCCTTGTCGCCCTTGATGGTCAGGTGGGCGTCCTTTTCGGCGCCCGAGAAGTCGGAAGCCACTTCGCCGCCCACGCGGATGCCTTCCACGTTGATGTTGCTATCCGTGAGCTTCTTGCCTTCTTTGGTGGCACTGTCGATGGCTGCAGAGCCGTCGATGACGTTGTCGCCCTTGAGGGTCAGGTCAACGTCCGAACCCTGCCGCACGTCCAGACCGGCGCTGTTCTTGTTGGTCTGGTTGATGGTGGTATCTTCCAGGGTCAGGTCAACCTTGGTGTCCTTATTTTCGTCGGTGTCGTCCAGATCCTTGCCGATGTCGATGCCGTTGCCGCCGGTGGTCAGGGTGGAATCCTTGACGGTCAGGTCAACGTTTGCGCCCTCGCCGACGGTCACGGTGGACTCGCCGGTCTTGCTGGTGTCGGCGTTCACGCCGTCGATCACGATATCCACGTCACGGCCTTCGGAGCCGTCGGCGTTATCGGTCTTTTTGACGTCCTCGTTCACGGTGACGGTGTTCTCAGTGGGGGTATCCTTGTCACCCTTGATGATGATCTTGCCGTCGTCCTCTTTGTCCTCGTTGACGTAGGTGCGCTTATCCTCTTTGTCCTCGCCCTGATAGCTGAACGCGCCGCGGTCGGTGTCCTGGCCGATGGTGACATCACCGTCGGCCAGATCATAGCTCACGGCAGAAGCGCTGGCGCTGATGGTGCTCACGGCAATGGCAGTGGCCAGTGTGACAGCAACGACCTTTTTCTGTTTACGCAATCTCATGAGTAATACCTCCTCAAAAATGGGAACCTGATCTCCAGGCGGTTCCGACTCACACACAAAAAGATACCAGAAATTGGATCTATATGGGGATAAAACAGAGCAATAAACTCTGCTTATGATATACTATTTTATGGCTGCACTGTCAATAAGATTACGAAAATACGCGGATAATTGGCAAAATGCAAAAAAATGCAGCAAGATTTTACGCAGAATGCAGAGAGAGGGGTACGATATTGTTGCACTGCTGAAATGGTCTTGATACGCATTGGAATTTCTTGTTGTAGAACGCAGAAAAGCCGCTGCCCGGTGTGCCGGGCAGCGGCTTTGAAAAATGCAAAGAAGGTGCGGTGCAGTGTGGTCAGCGCAGCTGATCGTTCAGCCAGGCGGCAATGTCGGCAAACACTTCCTGCCGGTTGGTCTCCACCAACAGTTCGTGCCGGGCGCCGGGGTACAGCTTGCAGCGGATGTTCTGCACGCCTGCGGCCTTCAGGCTCTGGATGGCGCGCAGCACGCCCTTGCCCCGGTCGCCCACCGGGTCGGCGGTGCCGGCCAGGAACAGCAGGGGCAGGTCCTTGGGCATCCGGGCCAGAAAAGCCGGGTCGTGCAGGCGCAGGATGCCGCTGAACATGCTGTAGTAGGCGTTGAGCGTAAAGGTAAAGGTGCAGCGCTCGTCGGCCAGGTACTTGTCCACCTCGGCGGCGTCACGGTTGAGCCAGTCGTGGGTGGTGCGGCCCTCCAGCCCCTTGTTGTAGCCCATGAAGGACAGGTTGGCCACCAGCTTGCTGCGGTACTGCCAGCCGTGCACGGCCGCCAGCGCCCGGCAGGTGCTGCGGGCAAACTGCACCAGCGCTTTGGGCTGGTGGCCGGTGCCCATGATGATGGCACCGCTCAGCTCCTGCCCGTATTCGCACAGGTACTGCCGGGCATAGAACGAGCCCATGCTGTGCCCCAGCAGAAAGTACGGCACACCGGGGTAGCGCTCCTTGGTGCGCAGGGTCATGGCGTGCAGGTCGTCCAGCACGGCACGGTTGCCGTCCGGCTCGGCAAAGTAGCCGTAGTCGGCCTTGGTGCGGATGGACCCGCCGTGGCCCAGGTGGTCGTGGCCGACCACCACGATGCCCTGCCCGGCCAGATACTCCGCCAGCGGCTTGTACCGGTCGATGAACTCCACCATGCCGTGGGACAGCTGCAGCACGGCCCGCACCTCGCCTTCCGGCTCACAGCAGAACGCGTGCAGGGTGCGCCCGGGCACGGTGGAAGGGACAGTAAAATCGGTCATGCGGCTCATGGACGCAGGCCTCCTTTTGGTTCTGGTTTATAGCGCGCCGATCTTGCGGCGGCAGGCGGGGCAGATGCAGTACCCGGCAAACTGGATGGCGTTGGTGTCCACGTCGCCGCAGAAGTCGCAGCTGCCGGCGGGGCGGTGCTTCTTGAGCACGATGGCGTCGCCATCCACAAAGATCTCCAGCTTGGTGTCCCCGTCCAGATGCAGGGTGGTGCGCAGCTCCTTGGGCAGGACGATGCGGCCCAGCGAGTCGATGCCGCGGACGATCCCGGTGCTTTTCATAGGTATCATTCTCCTTCAACGTTTTCTCCATACAGGCAGGCAGCTGGCACAACAGGAAAATTGTGCCAGCACCGTTTGAAATTAGTATACAAAAAAATACAGCCTTCGTCAATGATTGCGGGCGATTTCGACAAAATGTCCCGCCTTGTGTCCCAAAAACCGCAGCTTCGCACAAAACACGTTCCTCCGTTGACAAATCGCAGCAGAACAGGTAAACTAAGACGTAGCTATCCGCATTTTTTGCATGAGTATAAAAGGAGCGTTTTTCTATGCCGAGCAACAAAGTCCGCACCCGTTTTGCCCCCTCGCCCACCGGCTATATGCATGTGGGCAACCTGCGCACTGCGCTGTATACCTATTTAATGGCAAAGCACGAGGGTGGCACCTTCATCCTGCGCATTGAGGACACCGACCAGGGCCGCTATGTGGAAGGTGCTGTGGACGTGATCTACAACACTCTGCGCGAGACCGGCCTGCTGTGGGACGAGGGCCCGGACGTTGGCGGCCCTGTGGGCCCCTATGTGCAGAGCGAGCGCATGGGCATGTTCAAGCAGTATGCCCAGCAGCTGGTGGCCGAGGGCAAGGCTTACTACTGCTTCTGCACCGAGGAGCGTCTGGAAGCCCTGCACGCCGAGCAGCGCGCCAACGGCGAGATGACCCACTACGACGGCTGCTGCCGCGACCTGCCCAAGGAGGAAGTGGAAAAGCGTCTGGCTGCCGGGGAGCCCTATGTCATCCGCCAGAAGATCCCCCGCGAGGGCGTGACCGGCTTTGACGATGTGGTCTACGGCCACATTGAGGTGAACAACAGCGAGATGGACGACCAGATCCTCATCAAGACCGACGGCATGCCCACCTACAACTTTGCCAACGTGGTGGATGACCACCTGATGGGCATCACCCACGTCATCCGCGGCAGTGAGTATCTGTCCTCCACCCCCAAGTACAACCTGCTGTATCAGGCCTTTGGCTGGGAGATCCCCACCTACATCCACTGCCCGCCGGTGATGAAGGATGCCCAGAACAAGCTGTCCAAGCGCAATGGCGATGCCAGCTATCAGGACCTGGTGGCCAAGGGCTACCTGACCGAGGCTGTGCTGAACTATATCTGCCTGCTGGGCTGGAGCCCCAGGGGCGAGTACGCCGAGCAGGAGATCTTCTCCCTGCCGGAGCTGGTCAAGATCTGGTCCCCGGACGGCATCTCCAAGTCCCCCGCCATCTTTGACCCCCTCAAGCTGCGGGCCATCAACGCGGAGTACATCCGCCGCCTGAGCCCCGAGGAGTTCCAGAAGAAGGCCGAGCCCTGGATCGACAGCGCCGTGCACAGCCCCATCAACAAGCAGCTGCTGTGCGCCAACCTGCAGCCCCGGTGCGAGGTGCTGGGCGAGATCCCGGAGCAGCTGGATTTCTTTGACGCCATGCCCGACTACGATGTGAGCCTGTACGCCAACAAGAAGCAGAAGACCACCCCGGAGACCGCCAAAGAGGCACTGGAAGCCCTGCTGCCCGTGCTAAGCGACGAGGCACTGGACTTTGCGGACCGCGACAGCGTGTTCAACGCCTGCAAGGCCAAGGCTGAGGAGCTGGGCAAGAAGAACGGTTGGCTGCTGTACCCGCTGGGCATCGCCCTGTCCGGCAAGCAGCGCACCCCCGGCGGCGGCACCGACCTTGCCTGCATGATGGGCCGCGAAAAGACCGTGGAGCGCGTCAAAGCGGCCATTGAAAAGCTGAACGGCTGATCTTTTCCATAAAAACACAAAGCTCTGCAGCGTTTTTGCACGCTGCAGGGCTTTTTTGCGTCTTTGGGCCGGTTTGGGGCGGTTCTGCGCCCTGCGGCAAAAACTGCCGCCGCTCCGCGCTACAGTATATGCACACAGTGCGGGGAACAGAACCGAGACGCCCCGCCGGAAAGCGGGGAATTCTGGATGACAGAGCGGACGAGTGTTTTGACGGTAAAAGCCCGGCGCAGCGGGGCTCCGGCGCTGGAAGCGCGGGCAGTATTGCGCCCGGCGGTGCGTCGGCTGGGAGCGGTGGCCCTGGGGTTTGCCGGGGGCTGGGCGGTGCTGTACGGAGCGCTGATGCCCTTTGGGCTGGGCCTTGTGCTGGGCCTTGCGGAGGACTGCTTTGCTCCCTGTGCGGCGGGGGCCGCGCTGGGGGTGCTGCTGCATGGCTTCGGGGCGCTGTCGCTGCGCAGCGTCTGTTTGTTGTGTGCGCTGGGGGCTGCGGTGGCTGTGCGGTGGGTCTGGCCGGGCAGATTCCTGCCCGCTGTGCTGGCGGGCTGCGGTACGTTGGCCGCCATGGGCCTGTGCTTTGCGCTGGGCACCGGCGGCGGGGCGGAGCTGGCGCTGTTCTGCACGGCGGACGCCCTGCTGGCAGGGCTGCTGGGGCTGGCGCTGCGGCGTTTCCCGCCCGAAAAACCAGGCTTTGGCACCCTGCTCACCGGGGCCGCCGTGGCAGCGGCGCTGGGAAACCTGCCGCTGGAACGGTTCTTCCCCGGGGTGGCGGTGTGCGCGGCGGTGGAGCTGGTGCTGTGCAGCCGGGGACAGCCGGGGGCGGCACTGGCCTGCAGCGGGATGCTGGGCGCGGCCCTCTGCGCCGCGGACCCGGCCCTTGCCTGCGGGGCCGCCGGGCTTGCCTGCGGGGCGGCTGCGGCCTGCATTCTGGCCCCGGGCCGCCGGGTGGAAGCGGCTGCCGCCTATGCGGGCGGCTGCGTGACGGGGGTGCTCTGCGTCCAGCCGCCCGGGCAGGCCTTTGCAGTGCTGTTCAGCGCAGGGGCGGGCATCCTGTGTGTGCTGGCTCTGCCCAAAAGCTGGCTGGCTCCTGTGGCCGCACCGGCCGACCGTTCCCAGCCGGTGGAGCGCGCCCGCTACCCGGCGGCGGCCACCCGGCTGGAAGCCGTGGCCCAGAGCCTTTCGTCGCTGGCCGAGACGGTGAACGACGTGTACAATGCCCTGCCGCACCGGTGCGAGAGCTACCGCTGGGTCATTGACAACACCCACGACAGCCTGTGCTTCAACTGCGGGCGGCGAGAACAGTGCTGGAAGCAGGAGTATGCGGCCACGCTGGAGGGCATGGAGGCCCTGCGCCCGCTGCTGGAAGAAAACGGCAGACTGGAACCGGCGCAATTGCCCGGGCAATTGTCCCGGTGCATCCACCCGGCGGCGCTGTGCGCGGCGGCAGCCCGCTCCTTTGCGCTCTACCGCAGCCGCAAGGAGAGCCGTCTCCACGCCGAGGCCATGCGCACCGTGTTCACCGAGCAGTACAGTGCCGTGGCCGAGGCGCTGGCCGTGCTGGGGGAGCAGCTGGGCCGTCCGGGCGAGCCGGAGCCCTACCGCTCCGACCGGGTGGCGGCGTTTTTCACCTCTCTGGGCAGCCCGCCGCTGGAATGCGCGGTCACGCTGGATGACCTGGGCCGCACCCATGCGGCGGTCACCCTGCCGCGCACCCGGTTCGGCCCGCAGGAGCTGGCGGCGCTGGCCCGCGAGGTGGGGCGCATCTGCCGCCGCACGTTGGAAACGCCGCAGGTGCTGTCCTGCAAGGGCATGACGACCCTGTTGTTCAGCGAAAGACCGGTGCTGCGGGCGGTATTCGGCATGGCGGGCGCGGCGGCGCAGGGGGAGGTGTCCGGCGACGCGGTGCAGCAGTTCTGCAGCCCGACGGCGGCCCAGATGATCCTGTGCGACGGCATGGGCACCGGCCGTCCGGCGGCGGTGGACGGCAATCTGGCGGCAGAGCTGACGGCCCGGCTGCTGAAGGCGGGCATCCCGGCAGAACTGGCGGCAAGGCTGGTGAACGTGGCGCTGGCTCTTAAGAGCGAGGAAGAGAGCGGCGCAACGCTGGACCTGATCAGTGTGGACCTGTACACCGGCACGGCACGGCTGTTCAAGGCCGGGGCAGCCCCGGGCTTTCTGGTGCACGGCGGCAGGGCGCGGGCCGTGGGGGACGTGAGCCTGCCGGTGGGCATTCTGGGCGGGGTGAACGGCCAGAGCCGGGTGGTGCATCTGTGTGCCGGGGATTATGCGGTGCTGGTGTCGGACGGGCTGCTGGTGGACGGCACCGCGTGGGTGGCAAAGCAGCTGGAGCTGTCCGCTGCGGCAGGCGAAGCACCGGCCCAGGTGGCAAAGACGCTGGTGGAAACGGCACGGGCGCGGGCCCTGCGCACCGGCCGCCCGGATGACATCACGGCGGCGGTGCTGCGGCTGGAAAACGGCGGCTGACCCGTTGCTTTTTGCGGGAAGGAGGGGTATACTATAAAGCTATAAAACCAGACGCAGGAGGACACGAAACTATGCTTTGCATCACGGTGGCACAGGACGGCAGCGGGGACTTTGCATCCATTTCCGAGGCGGTGCTGGCCGTCCCCTACGACTGCCCGGCCCAGATCCGCATCGGGGCGGGCATTTACCGGGAAAAACTGGTCTGCGAAAAAAAGGACATCGCCCTGCAGGGTGCCGGGGCGGACTGCACCCGGCTCGTGTGGGGGGACGGCGGCAAGCTGCCCCACCCGGATGGGCGGCCCACCCATACCTTTCGCAGCTACACGGCGTTTTTCAGCGGCGAGCGGCTGCGGGTGGAAGATCTGACCATTGAGAACGATGCCGGCCCCGGCGCAAAGGCGGGCCAGGCCGTGGCGGCCTATGTGGACAGCGCCCATGCGGTGTTCGAGAAGGTGCGGCTGCTGGGCAATCAGGATACGCTGTTCTGCGCCCCTCTGCCGGAGAAGGAGCGGGAGAAGGACGGCTTCCTCGGCCCGCGCGGCCTTGCTCCGCGCCGGGCAAGCGCCCAGTATTACCACGATTGTGAGATCGCGGGAGACATTGATTTCATCTTTGGCGGGGCGGATGCCCTGTTTGAGCAGTGCGTGCTGCGCACGGTGAACAACGGCCTGCCCCACAGCTGGGTCACGGCACCGTCCGGCAGCGCGGAGGGCCTGGGCTTTGTGTTCTGGGACTGCGACTTTGTGTCGGATAGCTGCCCGCAGGGCACCGTGTATCTGGGGCGGCCCTGGCGGCCCACCGGGAAAACGGCGGTGCTGGCCAGCCGTCTGGGGGCCCACATTGCCCCGGAGGGCTTTGCGGGCTGGAACGACCGCACCGACTCGGACCTTGCCCGGTTTGCCGAGGCCGGCAACACTGGCGCAGGGGCCTGCCCGCGCGGGCCGTGGGTGCAGGCACTGGACGAAACACAGGCCGGGGCGCTGCTGTGCGCTGCACGCAGGCGGTGCTGCCCGGAATGGCAATAAAAAAGGACGTACATATGAATAAACTTCCGAATGCCGTCAAATGGCTTATCGTGCTGGCGGTTCTGGGGGCCATGGGGGCCCTGATGTGGAAGGTGAACGACCGGGCCTCCCGCGTGGAGATGCCCGCACCGGACAACACCTTCGGCATTTACCGCAGTGCAAGCTCGACCTGAAAAAAGCAGCGCATCTTCTGAGCGAAGATGCGCTGCTTTTGTGTTGCTGTAAAATCAAAGGGCGGCGGCCTGTCCGCTGGCGGGCAGGTCGTTCATGATGAACCAGAAGATGGTGCCTTTGCCCAGCGTGCTCTGCACGCCGAAGCGGAAGCCGTGCTGCTGGAAGATGGCCTTGGTGATGGAAAGGCCCAGCCCGGTGCCCTGCTTGCCGGCGTCCGAACGGGAGCGGTAGTAGCGGTCGAAGATATAGGGCAGGTCGTCGGCGGCGATGCCGGGGCCGTGGTCCTCCACCTCCACGCGGACCCCTTCGGTGCAGCGGGAAGCCCGCAGGATAAAGATGCCGTCCGGCCCGATGTGGTGCATGGCGTTGCCCAGCAGGTTGTGCAGCGCGCGCTGCATCATGTCCGGGTCGGCGTAGACGGGCAGCTCCTCAT
>ERZ831773.1618-NODE-1618-length-22401-cov-14.719726_pt1 | contig 22401 bp, 19 predicted proteins | sample MGYA00519696_ERZ831773 | MGnify/ENA primary metagenome ERZ831773 (study PRJEB31850, sample SAMEA3708720) | human gut metagenome | biome: human gut; feature: human-associated habitat; material: faeces | place: China | collected 2014 ...
CTGGCATACAGCAGACGTCAGAATGCCGATCCGGCGCTTGGAATCGAATACTGTTCTCTGGAGGAACTGTACGCGAAGAGTGATATTATCTCACTGCACACGCCACTGTCCAATCAGACACGTTATATGATTGATAAAAAGGCGATCGACCAGATGAAGGACGGCGTCATTCTGATCAACTGCGCGAGAGGAGAGTTGATGCGCGTGGATGACATCATCGAGGGAATCGAGACGCGGAAGATCGGTGCGCTGGGACTGGATGTGATCGAGCATGAGGAGGGAATCTACCATATGGACCGCCGGTCGGATATTCTTGCAAACCGGAATATGGCGTATCTGAGACAGTTCCCGAATGTGACGATGACGCAGCACATTGCGTTTTATACAGAGGAAGCGGTAAAAAGCATGGCGGAGAGCGGTATTGTCAATGTGGTGAAATGCCTGAAAAAACAGGATAATCCTAACCTGATCTGCTAAGTTCATATACAAAAAGAGTCTGCCACAAGAAAACTTGTGACAGACTCTTTTTAAATCCATTGTTTGCAATATCTTAATCTAGAAAAATAAAACAAGTTCTATTTAATAAAGAAAAAGGTACATGAAACTACTGATTTAGACTGTAGTAACAAGCGATAATAAAATTATCTTACTACTGTTACGTTTGTTGCCTGTGGTCCTTTTGCACCTTCAACAACTTCAAATTCTACTGCAGCGCCTTCTTCTAAGGATTTGAAACCTTCCATATTAAGACCTGAGTAGTGAACGAATACATCATTTCCCTGTTCATCGGAGATGAATCCGTATCCTTTTTGGTTGTTAAACCACTTTACTGTACCTTTGTTCATTGAAAAGTACCTCCAAAAAATATTTCTATGGTACACTTACCGCACCATAGTCACAGAATAACATAACAATTTCAAAAAGTAAAGCGATAAAATCAAAGTTGATTGCGATATTTTATCAATTTTTCGTTTTATTCTGCTGCATATTATGCTACATTGTAAGTTTCACTTTGATAATCCTTGCAACAGATTCATTGATACGATCCTCTGTGATCGTTCCACCAGTCACTGCATCCATCACACCCTGATATGCACTCTGGAAATCCTCCGGCATTAAGATCATATCCACACCTGCCTGAATTGCCGTCACTGCCGCATCAGCAGAACTGTATGTTCCGGTGACCGCCCCCATATTCATTGCGTCTGTGATCACTACACCATGGAAGCCAAGCTGGTTGCGAAGCACATCTGTCACCATGACAGAGGAAAGCGAAGCCGGCGTATCATCCCCTGTAACAGCTGGTGCTGAAATATGTCCTACCATCACAAAAGATGCTCCGTTATTCACTGCCTGCTGGAATGGAACAAGCTCATTTGCCAGCAGGTCATCCAAAGATTTATCTGTAGAAACTGCCCCGTCATGGGAATCCCCTGCTGTAGCTCCCTGTCCCGGAAAATGTTTTACCACGTTTAATATCTGGTGTTCGTTCAGTCCCTGCATCTCAGCACAGACCATATCCGCCACAAGCTGGCTGTCTGAACCAAATGACCGGTCTTTGATCACGGTGTTATCCGGATTCGTCAACACATCCGCAACCGGAGCAAAATCCATATTAAAACCAAGTGTGTTCAGATACGTTCCGATCGTACTTCCTGCATTGTATGCATTCTGGGAATCCCCGGTCGCTCCTACATCACTCATATTTCCAACATCTGTCACTCCAAAAGCACTGTTGGATGCAATCCTTGCTACTGTTCCACCTTCCTCATCCACACCGAGGAACACTGGAATTCCTACTATTTCCTGACTGTAGCTCTTCATATTGGTAAGCATCTGTGTCGTCTGATCGGTTCCGGTCAGGTTCTTTGCCATATAAATCAGACCACCTACCGGATACTGCGTGTAGGCTGTCTTTGTGGAATCTCCTGCCATCGTTGCTCCGTCCACTCCGGTCAGTGCGTCCGGTGTGATCATGAACATCTGCGCTACTTTCTGCTCTAAGGTCATGCCGGCAGCAATCTGCATTGCCTGATCCATCAACGGATCGCTGACTTCGGTTACCGGAGTTGTTTCCGGTTCTTCTGTCGCCTCTGTTGTCACGCTCTCAGTATTCTTTTCCGGTTTATCTGCTCCCGGTTTTACAAATTTATGGACTGCAAACACAATTCCTCCGATCAAAACTGCAAGTACTATAAAAAATACTGCCACAACTATGACCGCACTCTGTGTATCTTTTTTTCGTTTCTCTCGTCTTTCTTCCTGATTCATCTGTGTATTTCCTCTCTGGGGAATTTTGATCTACATGCTTCTACCCCGCAGTGCACGCCGTAATAATCAACGGTTTTTGGTTTATATCGTGGAGGCAATGATCTGCATTCTGCCCTGCAATTCCACGTTTCCGAAGCCATTTGGAAGTATGAAATGATCTCCTTTTTTCACCGGCTGACCGTTGACGATTCCATTGCCTTCCGTAACTGTCATATTCATAAAAGGCGCATTCTGCTCAAAAGTCATTTTACCTGAAACTTCTATTTTATAGATATGAAAGTATTTGCAGACATACAGTTCATTTAACGTATTGACCGGAAGATCTGCCACCGATTTCACACTGTCTGCAACCGATTTTGCAGGCACAGTGATCACGTCAATACTCTTGTCGATATGTAACTCTCTCGGCTTTCCATTGGAGAGACGGTCATAATCATAAACGCGGTAGGTAATATCACTGTTCTGCTGTGTTTCCAGAATGAGTGTTCCGCCTTTGATTGCATGAACTGTTCCCGGATCGATCTGAAGAAAATCGCCTTTTTTGATCGGGATCTCACGGATAAATTCACTCCACTTTCCCTCATGGATCATCCGGCTTAATTCCTCTTTTGTCCTTGCATTGTGTCCGATTACGATCGTCGCATTTTCCTTGCAGTCGAGAATGTACCAGCACTCTGTTTTTCCAAGTGAACCATTTTCATGGACTTTTGCATAATCATCGTCTGGATGTACCTGAATGCTCAGGTCATCTTTCGCATCGATAATTTTGATCAGGAGCGGGAAACGGTCACTGTCCACATTTCCGAAAACTTCCGGATGTTTTTTCCACAATTCGGACAGCTTCATTCCACTGAATCCACAGTCTCTTAAAGTTCCGTCTCCATTTGGATGTGCAGAAATTCCCCAGCACTCCCCTAAATCATCACCCTCGACCGGATAATGAAAATCCTCTCTCAATCTCGTACCGCCCCAGATGTTGTGTGTACATACCGGATCTAAAAATAAAATTTCTTTCGTGGTCTGATTCATTGATAAATTGCCTCCATTTGTCTTAATCACATCCTGATACCAAAATGCAGAATCTTTTACAATTCTCCGCTGTGTCATAAAATCCACATAAATCATGCCAAAACGTTCCTTGTATCCCTCTGACCATTCAAAATTATCCAGAAATGTCCACAGGAAATACCCCCGGATATCGGCTCCCTCATCATATGCCCTCTGCATGGCTCCAATGTAGGAATCCAGAAATGTGATGCGGTCATTGTCATGTACTCTGCCGTCAAAGCTTACATTGTCATGGCAGGACATACCATTTTCTGTAATATATAATGGAAGCTGATACCGCTCTGTCAAAAATTTGATTCCATAATAAAATGCTTTTGGTGTTACCGGCCAGTTGCACGCCGTCTTCGGAAATCCCGGTTCCCGGTCCACAAACTCCGGTTCGCCGTCTGCGCCCTGACGCACATAATAGCCATTATATATGTTCTGTCCCATAAAATCCAGTGGCTGATGAATCAGCTGCATATCTTCCTCTGTGATCTCCGGCAGATACTCTTTGAATTTTTCCAGTCCCTCTTTCGGATAATGACCTAAAAAGACCGGATCTGAAAACCATGAGATATTCCAGGTCCAGTTATCCATCGGATTGTAAAATCCAAAATAAACTTTTCTGGCAGCCTCGATATCTTCTGCACTGTCCGTGTATGGATAAGCCACTCCCCCGGTCGGTGCAAAGCCGATCCGTATTTTTTGTTTTGCGTATTTTCTTAAATTGATCACTGCCTGTCCGTGCGCTTTCAACAGATTATGTGCAATCTGAAAAGTCTCTGGAACCGATAATTTCAATCCCGGTGCATGAACACCGCTTAAATGTCCAAGTCCAACCACACATTGCGGCTCGTTGATCGTGATAAAATACTCACAGAGATCCGAAAAATTCTCTGCCACCACTTTTGCATATTCCCCGAACCAGTCTGCCACTTCCTCATTCAGCCAGCCGCCTTTTTCCTGCAATGCCTGTGGAAACTCCCAGTGAAACAGGGTAATATATGGTGTAATGCCATTTTCTTTCATTGTAAGGATCATGTCACGGTACATCAAAATTGCTTTTTCATTGACGCGCCCGGTACCTTCCGGCAGAATCCGCGCCCAGTTTAAGGAAAAACGGTATGCTTTTATCCCCAGATTTTTCATTAATGCATAGTCATCTTTATAATGATGCATATGATCACAGCTTGTGTACGCATTCTGATTTTGAAAAATGCGTCCCTGCTCCGTAAAAGTGTCCCAGACCGTCTTTCCTCTTCCGTCATCCGGGTCAGTTCCCTCTACCTGATATGCGCTGCTTGCCACGCCCCAGACAAATTTGTCATCAAACATGTGATTCTCCTTCTCTGTCTCTGATTCTTGTTTTTTATTTTGGTATAAATATTAAATCTAAATTATATATTTACTTTTTCTCAGAGGCAATCACAACTTCTGCAAATATTCATTTATCTATTCTTCCACAAGATCCTTTTTTAATGCTTCCAGTTTTTCCTCTGCATCCTGCAAAGAGGTGCCTTTGACTCCATAGTAGAATTTGATCTTAGGCTCTGTTCCGGACGGGCGCACACAGCACCATGCATTGTCAGAAAGTTCATAATATAAAACATTGGAAGCCGGAAGTCCTGTTTTTGTCACTTCCCCGGTCTTTAAATCTTTTCTTGTATCCTCTTTGTAATCGCGGACTGCAAGCACTTCAAATCCACCGAGTGTTTTCTTTGGATTGTTCCGCATATCACTCATCATCTGCTGGATCTGGGCGGCTCCGTCGATTCCTTTTAAGGTCATCGTGGAAAGTCCCTCTCTGTAGTAACCGTATTTCTCATACAGGTCGATCATGGCATCCCACAATGTTTTTCCATGTTTTTTGCACCAGGAAGCCACCTCGCACAACATCATGACTGCTACGCAGGCATCTTTATCTCTTGCATATGTTCCGGCTAAGCATCCATAACTCTCCTCCAGACCGAATACATAGTTGTGGGAGTGGTTCTGTTCAAACCATTTGATCTGCTCTCCGATATACTTAAATCCGGTCAGTACCTCGATCAGTGCCACGCCATAGGAAGCTGCCATCGCTTTTGCCATGTCCGTTGTAACGATAGTCTCTACAAGTGCAGGATTCTCCGGCATCGTTCCGGTTGCCGTTTTCTCTCTTAAAATATATTCTGCTATGAGCATTCCGGACATATTTCCGGTGAAAGTCACATACTCTCCGGTCTTTGTGTCTTTGCAGTATACGCCAAGACGGTCTGCGTCCGGATCTGTCGCAAGCACGATGTCTGCATCCACTTCTTTTGCAAGTTTTAAGGCAAGTTCAAATGCCTTTGGAGATTCCGGGTTTGGATATGCTACGGTCGGGAAATTTCCGTCCGGAAGTTCCTGCTCTTTTACAACATAGACATTTTCAAATCCAAGTTCTTTTAACACACGGCGCACCGGGAGATTTCCGGTTCCATGTAGCGGTGTGTATACAATCTTGATATCCTTTGCCATCTCTTTGATGATTTCCGGATGGATGGACTGTTTTTTCAGTTCTTCCATGTAACGGTCGTCGATTTCTTTTCCGATCGTCACAAAAAGTCCGGCTTTCACGGCATCCTCTTTTTCCATAGTCTTAACCTGTGTAAAAGAAGTTACTTTTGCAACTTCTGCAAGGATATTTTTATCATGAGGCGGTGTGATCTGTGCACCATCCTCCCAGTAAACTTTGTATCCATTATATTCTCTTGGGTTATGGCTTGCTGTGATCACAATTCCTGAAACACAGCCAAGTTCACGGACTGCAAATGAAAGCTCCGGTGTCGGGCGAAGGCTGTCAAACACATAAGCCCTGATTCCGTTTGCATTCAGGCAGAGTGCTGCCTCCTCGGCAAATTCCGGTGACATGATTCTGGAATCGTGTGCGATGGCAACTCCTTTTTCCTGTCCGTTCTGGGAAATGATATAATTTGCAAGCCCCTGAGTCGCCTGTCTTACAGTGTAAATGTTCATACGGTTCGTTCCTGCCCCGATCACTCCGCGGAGTCCCCCAGTTCCAAACTCAAGCTGACGGTAGAAACGGTCCTCGATCTCTGCCTCATTATCCCTGATCGCTTCTAATTCTGCTCTTGTTTCTTTTGAAAAATATGGGTTTGTACACCATTCTCTGTAGGTTTCCATGTAACTCATCGCAATTCTCCTATCTTCTTCCTGCTATTTTTGAAAGATTTTACCATTCTCTCAAAAGGTTATTGAAATAATAACCTTATTTTTAGTAAATGTAAACTTGTTTTAGCTTATTTGCCTTAAAATCATTTCACACCATTCGTCATCATAACGGCAAAGAGACCATTCAGATTTGAATAGACAAAACACAACACGATCATTCCAATGATCGATACCGCCATACCGATTCCGGATAAAATCATACCCGCCAGTGCCATTCCGTTTTTCTCCGGCTGCACCTTTCTCGAAAGTCTGCCACCGATCAGTCCAGCGATTCCAATGCCAAGACCATATCCCATAAATCCTGTCAGAATGGATATCATTCCAAGTGCAAGCGACAAAGCAGCATTCCGGTCTGCCTCCTCGAATGTTTCAAACACCACGATATGATTTGCCTCCTGCTCCATCTCCAGAAGTTTTTTCGGGCGAAGCAGCACAATACACGGAATCAGCAAAACAGGAACGGCAATCAAATTAGCGGCAGACATCTGGTTGATCTGTTCCACAGTTGTTCCAGCTCCAAAAATTCCGCTGCCCATCAAACTTGCGAAATCGACCAGTGCATGAAAAGTCATTACAAGCCAGATATTTCCTGACCGGGCATAAACTGCGCCAAAGATCACACCCAAAAACGCTCCGTTGATTGCCTGGATCATCGCACTCGTCACAGTCACTCCCTGTGAAATATTTGTCAAATGTACCGCCCCGAACAATACACCACTGAGAATGACCGCCCAGAGAATCCCTCTTTTCGTTTTGGAAAAACGTTCCAGAAACAGATTCAGGATCACACCGCGGAAAATAAGTTCCTCCGTCCATCCGATCAGAAACATGGTTGCAGCAAAAAACAGGATTTCCAATGCAGATACGACTTTTGCATCCGGTGTCATCATCTGTACATAAAGCTGTGCCGCCAGTTCCAGACAACAGTATCCTGTCAGGAATCCGCCGATATAAAGGCCATGGATAAATCCCTTTCCTTTTTCTCCCAGCACTCCAAGATAACCAAACAGGCACAAAAGCAGAAATGCAACCACTCCTGCCATAAACTCTGCGATCATACTGCTTCCATAACCCGGAAGCGAAACTGTATCTGCAAGAAAAAACGCTGCCACATCCATACTTCCAAGAAAAATCGCTACAATCAGTACCGCAACGAGTATCGTAACCACCTTCGGCATTCTCATAAGTTTCTTTTTCATGTTCTTCTCCCCTTTAATTGATTTTTCCATCCGCACCGATCGTAACGCCATCTGAAATCTGTGTCATATACTGATACAGCGCAGATGCACTGTTTGTATCCATCAGTTTTGTTGTGCCCCCCGCCGCATAAACCGGAAGTAATCCATAAGATACGGTTCCATCGGACGAAACCTGTACTTTCACTGCAGCCGTCTTATCAATGTTCTGTCCAAACACAAAGTTTCCAAGGCTGTAAAAGACCGGTTTCCCACTGATATAGGAAATTCCCTGTAAACAGTGTGTATGTGCTCCAAGGATCAGATCTGCCCCTGCATTAAAACAATCTGTGGCAATCTTTGTCTGATAGTCCTGCGGATACGCATCGTATTCCACGCCCCAGTGGATATAGACCGCCAGAAAATCACATCCGCTTCGGGCTTCTTTGATCAACTGTACCAATTTTGTATCATCATAAGCGGTCAGCATTCCCGGTGTCCGTTCTTCCACTTTCCAGTTTGATTCCGGCACCACGCGGGATGCCGCAAGAAATCCGAATTTTTTTCCATTTTTCTCGATAATCTGCAATTCATATGCGCGTTCTTTAGTCTCTCCGGCTCCTGCATACAAAATACCGGCTCCGTCCAGTGTCGTAAACGTATCAGACAACGCATCTCTTCCATAATCTAAGGTGTGATTGTTGGCGAGTGATACAATATCCACGCCCATCTCATTTAAAGCTTTCACATATTTCGGATCACAGCAAAACGTAAACTGTTTGTCCTCCATCGGCTCTCCACGGTTACTGAATGGGAACTCATTATTCACCATGAAAATATCTGCATCCTGCAGCTCCTGCAGCAGCTGCGGCTCGATCACTTTTTCAATTCCGCCCGCATCATAGTTGCTTTTAAAGGCGTTTGCAAACAGTACATCCCCTGCAAAAATCAGTGTCGTGCTGCCGTCTCCTTCGGTATTCCCTGCTTCTGCCTGCTTGTCCGTTTCTCCACCTGCTATGTCCGCTTCTTCCTGTTCTGTGTCGTTTTGGATCCTGTTCTGCCCGTCTGCTGCTTCCGTCTCTTCTGATTCTTCCGCTTCCGGTATCTGAACCGGTTCCTCCGTGCTGCTGATATCCGTCTCGGACAGCACATCTTTCGCCGGCTCACCGCTCTGTCTTCCATGTGAAAAAATAATCAGTGTCACCATTGCAAGCATTGTCACAAGTGACAGTGCATATAAAACAATCCGTGTTCTTTTTCCCATTCCCCTGCTCCTGTTCTTCTTATTAAAATATACGAATTCTTGTATGTTTTTTCTTTCGTGTTCATCATATCATATTGTGATTAAAAAGACAAAGATTAGGAATTTTTTACCTGAAATGGAGGGGATACTAATGATAACAACAAGTGAACTTTTACAGTTAATGAGTTTGTTAATTAGTGTTGCCGGATTATTTTACCTCATCGTGAAAGATAATCACGGCAGAAAAAAATAACCGCCCCGGCCAAGGTTGCGGTTATTTTTACATAACACATATAATCTAGGCTAACCGTCTATCGGCAGCATCTTTTTATGTTTATATTATATCATAAAGACAAAAATGTAAACCATCTATTTTTTATCTCTTTTACTGCTGTGTCAAAACAGAAATATCTCCCACTCCTGCAGTCAGTTCCACTTCTGCTCCGCCGTTGCTGCCAGTCTCATACTCCGCATCAAAAGCCCCTTTCGATTGCCCGTTCAACCTGATTTCTCCAAGTCCGGCAGACAGATCAAATGCATAGCTTTTCTCTGTTCCGGTAAGAGAGACATTGACATCGCCGGTTCCTGCCTCCACTTCCAGTTTGTTTGAAACGCTTCCGCTGAACACGGCATCTCCAACTCCTGCTTCGATAGACACTTTCGGGAACTGTCCATTCAGAATCGACACATCTCCTGTTCCAACTTCAAACACAGCCTTCTCACTGGCTGAGATCTGATTCACAGAGAGTTCTCCCACTCCTACAGACACATTTACTTTTCTTGCCGTAAACGCTTCGCTTTCCATGGAAATATCCCCGGCTCCCACTACAATGTCCAATGTCAGATTTTCGCACTGCCTTGGCAGAACTACCGTAAAGGTCGGTCCTTTCTCAAAATGGTGGTGTCCGCTGTGATAGGATACCTTCAGAGCGGAATCCTTCTGTTTTGTAGAAAGATAATCCTGATACCCATTTTCCATTTTAATACTGATCTCATCCGCAGAATCCGACACTTCAAAAATAAGTTCATTTACCACATCCAGTTCCAGTTTCAGGGAAGCAGCTTCTGATGCCGGATAAGGTATAATGCAGCTTTCCGTTCCTGCCGGTTCACTCTTCAAATCCGTAAGATTCAGGATCCAGGAACCAAAACTCTCCACCGCCCTATTATCATCCATGAGTTCGTCATCCTCATCATCCCAGTCGTCATTATCCCAATCTTCGTCGTCCCAATCTTCGTCGTCCCAATCATCATCGTCATCATAATCATCATCCCAAAAATGATCCCAGCTGCCATGTCCCTGATCATAAGCATAATAAACTCCATTGCCAATATGCCAATTACCAAAATCAAGTTCACCGGCAAGTGCTTTCCGATGGATCGTTGACCATCCGGCTCCCATCACTGCAGCGATACCGCTGAAAACAATTCCGAGTGCGGCTAAGCTTCCTGCAATGATCAACATAATCTTTGTAAATTTTTTCATTTCATCTCACACTCCTCTCTTCGTCTTACTAAATGCCTTTTTGCAAAGCCCTGCAATGCCTTTCACTGCCCATGGGACAAACCAGCCAAAGCACCATACCACAAGCCACACTGCAAGTACTCCAAGCGCAAGAACCAAAAGTCCACCGCCTAACAGTCCAAGACCTACTGCCACGCCTTTTGTGAAAAGATATCCGACACCAATGCCGGCCAATACAAATCCGGTGATCACTAACGCCGCCATCACCGCCACAATGCTGACCGCCACTGCAAACACACACGCTAAAACTGCTACAAGAATCGCCGCCAGAACCGCTGCAACCGTGATCCAGACCGGACTTGTCAAAACTGCAAGGATCACCCATAAAACTGTTTTTTCTGTTTTATTCTTCTGATTTTCCTTTTTCAGATTCTCTATATCGATCTGGCCGGACGTATTCTGACTGCCATAAGTTCCGCCGGTATAAGCAGTATTTTTCTGATTATAACTGCCAGAACCATAGGTACTGCTTCCATATAAACTGTTCATATATGGATCATCCGTTCCTGTCTCTGTCTTCTGACCATTTCCAGATGTTTCTTCTGTATGTGCCTCAACTTTTTCACCGCGCACATCCGCCTCGTGTGTTTCCACATCAGCCGCTTCACTCACCCCAAGATCTTTCTTGATCACTTCCGCCACCTTCTCCGGCGACTCCAGTTCCTCTAAAATTGATGCCTCATTTCCAATTCCGGCATCCTCAAAATAACTTCTGTAAAAGGCAAGTGCATCCGCTCTCTCTTCCTCTGAAATATCCGAAAGCAGCTGCTCCAGACGTTTTAAAAATTCTTCTTTATTCATTCTTCTGACTCCTCTCCTGAAAATAGTTCTGATATTTTCGAAGAATACGATTCCCACTCGCTGCGGTATTCTGCCAGCTTTTCTTCGCCGGTCTCCGTAATCTGGTAATATCTCCGGTTTCTTCCTCCGCACTCCCTGTCATACACGATCAGGTATCCATCCTTTTGCAGTCTCCGCAAAACCGGATACAGTGTGGATTCTGAAACCTCGATCGCTTTCCGCACATCCTGCGTAATCTTATATCCGTAGGTTCCTTCTTCCTCCTTTGACACGACAGCAAGAACAATCGCATCCAAAAGGGCTGCGCCTGTATTAAATACCATGTACTCACTCCTTGTTATTTTATTTGTAATATTATTTCTTGTTTAATACTATACATCATATAGTATTGTTTTGTCAATATTATTATATTTTTAAAACTGGCATGGTCAATTTGTTTTAAACTGGATTTTTAATTCATGACAGTTTTTGTATATAGTAATCCCAACAACAATCCTGGGAATTGACACAAATACAAACCATAAAAAGGAGAATTTTATTTATGAAAACATCAACTACCTCTACAGCACAGACTGCTGATTCAAAATCTTTATCAAATATCCGTTTTATCACGATCACGGCTCTTTTTATTGCCCTGACCTACGTATTCACTGCATTTATTAATATAAGACTTCCAATCACTGCAAACGGCGGATTGATCCATCTCGGAAACGTACCTCTTTTTATCTGCGCCATTATTTTTGGTAAGAAAAGTGGTGCGATCGCCGGCGGAGTCGGCATGGGACTCTTCGATCTGCTCTCCGGCTGGACTGCATGGGCTCCATTCACACTGATCATTGTCGGTCTGATGGGATATGCCGTAGGTGCCATCACAGAAAAACATCACGGCTTTGGCTGGAACACACTTGCGATCGCAGTTGCATGCGTGATCAAAGTCGCTGGTTACTACATTGCAGAGGGTATCATTTACGGAAACTGGATCGCACCGGTTACTTCCATTCCTGGAAACCTTGTCCAGATCGGTGTTGCTGCTGTCATCGTTCTTTTGATCGTCGGACAGCTTCAGAAAATCGTAAATAAAATGTTATAAGCTGTGTAACATCAATCTCATTTACAAAACAATCTATGATAAAGAAGGAAGTAATTATGTATAAAGTCATGACTCCTGGGCCAACCCAGGTAAAAGAAAATGTGCGTATGGCAAGAAGCCTCGTATGTACCAATCCTGATCTGGATGAAGATTTCGTAGAATTTTATAAAGATACCTGCGAACTGATCAGCTCCCTGCTCGGCACGAAAAACGAAACTCTCATTTTGGATGGAGAGGGAATTTTAGGTCTGGAAGCTGCCTGCGCCTCCCTCACTGAGCCGGGAGATAAGGTGCTCATCATTGAGAACGGCGTGTACGGCGAAGGCTTTGCGGACTTTGTATCCATGTACGGCGGTGTGCCGGAATTTTATCATGCCGACCGCCTGAATGCCATCGACCCGGATGCTCTTTCTTCTTATTTAAAGGAGCATCATGATTATAAATATGCGACCGTTGTTCACTGTGACACCCCAAGCGGCATGCTCAATCCGGTAGAGAAAATCTGTCCGCTTTTAAAAGAATACGGCATTCTGACCGTTGTAGATTCCGTTTCCGGAATGTTTGGAAATCACATGGATGTCGACAAGTTCCAGATTGATCTTCTGTGCGGCGGTTCCCAGAAAGCTGTTTCCGCACCTCCGGGACTTACTTTTGTCACAATAAGCGATGCTGTAAAAAATGCCATGCACGCACGTAAGACGCCGATCCGTTCCTTCTATGCAAGCCTTCTGGCTTTTGAGGGATATTATGAGAAAAAATGGTTTCCTTATACCATGCCGATCAGCGATATTTACGGCTTACGTGCTGCTTTTGACAATATCGCTTCCGATCCAGAGTTAGAAGAACGCACACACCGTATCGCCGAAGCAGCCAGACGCGCTTTGACAGAAGCCGGTTTAAAGCTTCACTTGGAAAGCGGTTTCTCCGATACCGTCACTGTGTTTGACATTCCGACAGAGACCACTTGCGATGCAATTCTTTCCCGCATGAAAAAAGAGCACAATATCATGCTTGCCGGATCTTTTGATAATCTTTCCGGCAAAGTGATCCGCATTGGACACATGGGAAATAACGCAAACTTTGAAGATATGGCCGCAACCATGTACGCTCTTTCCGAAACGCTTATTTTCCTCGGTGTGAACTTAAAAGGAGATCTTACGGGATTATTCTTAAAATATTATCATTAGTTCCGGAAACAGGAACTAAAAATCGCCCTGATATGATATGTACCCCTTTCACTGGATGTCCAGTAAAAGGGGTACATATCAGTTACTCTGTCAATGCATGCTTTATAATTCCGATCCCGATCGGATATGGTCCTGTGTGCACTCCAATGGTTGCACCGATCTGGTAAATACCGATCTCATCAATTCCAAGACGTTCTTTGATCAGATCCTTTAACATCTCTCGAAATTCCAGAGCTTCATTATGATCATATCCATAACCGATGCAGAAACTGTACTCTCCCGGTTTCGCATTGACTTCGTCTAAATATTCCCTTGTCATATCCACGACTTTTTTCATGGATTTGAGACGATTCCTTGTAATGCCGGAATTAAAGATCTCACCTTCTTTTAACGTGATCAGAGGTTTGATTTTTAATGCGCTGGCTGCAATCCCGGCTAATTTTCCAATCCTTCCGCCATGTTTTAAATAGTCAATACTTCCGATCGTGAAAAAAATTCTTCCTGTCTCACGGATCGGCAGTAACGCATCTACAATCTGCTGATACTCTAAGCCCATATCGCGCAGTCTGCATGCCTCTAATACATATAACCCCTGCAGCACAGTATTGACCGTAGAGTCAATGACCGTAATCTGTGCATCCGGGTATTCCTCTAATATCATATCTTTTGCAGTTGTCGCAGACTGCAGGGAGCCACTGAATTTTTTTGTGATACAGATACAGATGACCGGCATCTTCTCCTTCGCATGTTTTTCAAACACCTCATAATAGTCATGCACGGATGGCATGGATGTCTTAGGAAAAACGGTCGGGTGATCCACCATTTCCTGATAAAATTCCCTGACACCGACTTCTACCATTTCCTTTTGATACGTTTCACTGTCAAAGGACACATAAAATGGAACAACCTCAATATCTTTTTCCTTCGTGAGTTCCTGTGAAAGATCCAGAGAACCATCACTGATGATCTGTACTTTTTTCTGCATCATAAATACCTCGTTTATTTACTACTGTCATCTGCAAAATAGCTTTATGACTTCTTATTCTTAAATATACGTTTTCCAACGTAGTTTTTAATACTACATTTCAAAACATTTTTATTATATCACAGGGTATTTAAGTTGTACATTACTTTTGCTATAATTTTCGAAAAATTTTATTATCTACAGCTTGTACTGATGGATTCAATTGCTACTGCTCCGCCGCGCACTACCTCAATCATCTTAAATTTCGATTTCAACAGTGCGATCAGCTCGTTATTTCTATGGGCAGTCAGTTTGCATTCCAGCAGGACACTGTCATTTCCGATATCTGCCACCTGCACATTAAACACCTGTGCGATCTGGAATACTTCTTCTTTTTCCGCAGCATTCACACGGAGAACCTTTGCGAACAGAATCTCTTTCATATGAATCGGTACATCTGTCAGATCAATGACTTTGATCACTTCGACCATACGGTTCAGCTGCTTTTTGATCTGTTCAAATGTTATGTCATCACTGGTAACGCAGATGGTCATACGGGAAACCGTCTCGTCCTCTGTCGTGCCAACTGTCAGACTCTGCAAATTGTATGATTTCCCGGAAAAAAGACCGGAAACCTTTGCCAGAACACCAACCTGATTTTCTACATATAGTGCAATCCATCTGTCTTTCATGATATTTTCCTCTCTCACCATATCTGTATCCGCCTATTTCAAAATCATCTCGCTCATCGGATTTCCGCCCTTTACCATCGGAAGCACGATCTCATCCGAAGAAATCAGAAATTCAATGACTGTCGGTGCATCTTTGTAAGTTCTCGCTTTGTCCAAAGCTGCCTGAATGTCTTCTTCCCGCTCTACACGGATGCCATGCGCGCCATAGCTTTCTGCAAGTGCAACAAAATCCGGTGTATATGGAGGGCATGCTTCATTTGGTCCCTTGCAGTTTGCCGGACAACTTCTTCTCTTTCTTAAGCATACTGCGGAATAGCGTTTGCCATAAAAAAGCTGCTGCATCTGGCGGACCATGCCAAGATACTGGTTATTGAGCAGGCAGATGATAACCGGTGTCCCCTGCACGATCGCTGTTGCCATCTCCTGAATGTTCATCTGGAAACCGCCATCACCGGTGACACAGACTACCTCCGTATCCCTGTTTCCAATCTTTGCACCGATCGCCGCAGGAAAACCGAATCCCATTGTTCCAAGCCCTCCGGAAGTGATCATCTGGCGTTTTTCGTCAATATCCAGATACTGCGTTGCCCACATCTGGTTCTGTCCTACATCCGTGACAAAAACCGCCTCGTCAAACGTATGGTTGATGTGTTCCATGATCATCTGTGGTGTCATGCCGCGGTCTCTGCGCATCTCAAGTGGATTCTTTTCATCCCATGCCTTAATTCTCTCCTGCCATGCAGCCGTATCCTTTGGTTCTGCCCATTCCAGCAATTTTTCCAGGGCAAGTTTTGCATCCGATACGATTGGAACGTCTACCACAACATTTCTGGAAATAGAAGCAGTGTCCACGTCAATATGTACAATTTTTGCTTTTGGTGCAAATTCATTCAGATCTCCGGTAATACGGTCGTTAAATCTTGTTCCGATGGAAAATAAAACATCACACTCGCTGACTGCTTTATTGCTTGCATATTTTCCATGCATCCCCGTATTTCCGATATAAAGCGGATGCGTTGTGGCAATCGCACCCTTTCCCATAATGGTCGTCACAACCGGAACGTTCATTTTCTCTGCAAATTCTTTCAACAGTTCATTTGCTTTTGCAATATTGACACCACCGCCAGCGAGGATCAATGGTTTCTTTGCTGACTTTAACAGTTTGTATGCTTTTTTCAACTGCCCGATATGCACGCTCTCATTCGGTTTGTATCCCCGGATCTGCACGCTGTCCGGATATTCTGCCGGTCCGCTCGCCGTCTGGATATCCTTTGGAAGATCAATTAAGACCGGTCCCGGTTTTCCGGTGCTTGCAATGTGAAAGGCCATCTTAATGATCTTTCCTAAATCCTTGCGGTCTCTGACCGTCACACCATACTTTGTGATACTTCTTGTCATTCCGACAATGTCAACTTCCTGAAAAGCATCGTTTCCGATCAGGCTTAACGGCACCTGTCCGGTAAAACAGACAAGCGGAATATTGTCATAATGTGCATCTGCAAGTCCTGTCATGATGTTCGTTGCACCGGGACCGCTGGTCACCAGGCAGACACCCACTTTTCCTGTCGATTTTGCATATCCCTCTGCCTCATGTAAAAGTCCCTGCTCATGTCTTGGTAAGACAATTTCAATCTCATCCTGTTTATATAATTCATCAAAAAGATCCGTCACCGTTCCACCCGGATAACCGAAAATCGTATCGACACCCTCTTCCTGTAATGCCTTGACAAATAATTTTCTACCTGTAATATCCATCTTTCTGTCTTACCCTTTCCATTTATACTTCAAAATAATCTGTGCTTTCATAAAATGATACTTTCTGCTGACTGTGTATCTTTTTTCCTCTGACTAACCGATATAACCTAATGTTTTGAGCAAAAAAATCCATCCGGTCAACGTAAACGCCGCCATCAATGTCGTTGTTACAATAACGCTCGCCGTCAGCACTTCATCATTGTTCATGCTCTTTGCCATAATATAACAGCTCGGCGTGGTCGGGGATGCCAGCATGATCAGAATTGCGATCATCTTTTCCCCGGAAAATCCCATCCAGGCAGCAACCGGCAGAAAAACAAGTGGCTGAAGCACCAGTTTGATCATAGACGCCGCCATGGTCGGTGCGATCTTCGCCAGCGCTTTTCTTCCCTCAAATCCTGCTCCGATGGTGATCAGTGCCAAAGGGGTTGCCATCTGCGCCACGTTGCTGACCGTCTTATTTACCAGCGTCGGGAACTGGATTCCAAGCAGTCCCACGATCAGTCCTGCCAGGATACTTAAAATGATCGGATTCTTACATATATTGATTCCCGCCTGTCGGATCTTTGCTTTCTTGTCAATCCCTGTGCTGTCATTTGCCTCAAATGTCAGCACGATCACAGAAAAAATATTATAGAGCGGCACTGCACTGACGATCATCAGCGGTCCCATTGCAGAGGAACCGTAGATATTCTGGATAAAAGCCAGCCCCATAACCGCCGCACTTCCACGGAAAGACGACTGTACAAATGCCCCGCGGATCGTTTTGTCCCGCACCAGAAACTTTGCTGTACCCCATACCACCCAGAAACAGATGGTACTCACGATCGCACAGAAAAGCACATATTTAATATCAAATACTGCTTTAATATCAACGCCTGCAATGTCCTTAAACAGCATAAACGGAAGCGTGACCTTGAAATTGAACTTATTTGCCACTGTGACAAAGTTATCATTTAACATTCCGATCTGTTTTAAAATATAACCAATGACCATCACAAGAAAAATAGGCATTGTCACGTTGATACTGTATATAAAATTTTCCATTTTTTTCTTTTTCCTATCTGGAAACTCCTCATTCAAGTAAAGGTAAAACCCAGCAGTCTCTCTGTCTGGGTTTTAGCAATTATAAATCAATTTTCATCTTTTTGGTATGATATATTTTAACAACTTTATTGATATTATTTAATCCTCTCGTATTTATAAAAATAATATTCCAGATCAAAATACGTCTGTTCCTCACTGTCCTGCGTGATTTTCCACTCCGGCATCTCATCAAGATTCGGGAAATAGGCATCTGCCTCAAACGCATAGTCGATCTTTGTGATATGCGCCACATCACAGTCATCGAGAAGCTGTTTATAAATGGTCTCTCCACCGATTACATAAATATCCTCACTTGGATATTTCTTTAACTCTTCCCACAATTCTTCCATCGAATGAACGATAATGGCATCTCCCGCCTTAAAATTTTTATCATGCGTCAGCACGATGTTCACTCTTTTTTTGAGAGGCTGTCCGTTTGGAAAACTCTCCAACGTTTTTCTTCCCATGACGACCACTTTCCCGGTTGTCGTCTCACGGAAAAACTTCATGTCTGCCGGAATACTCACCAGCAGTTTATTCTTACATCCGATTGCCCAGTTTTTATCTACAGCTACGATTAAATTCATATTTCCTCCAACTTTTCACTCTGTATCACTTGTCAGTGCCGTGTTATTTTATCCTGTCTTTTATCCTCTCATAAAATATTCCAGTCAGGCTTATACTGCGATCGGAATATTTTTGATCTGTGGTCCCGTCACATAATCCTCAATGGTAATATCCTTTGTTGTAAACTGATAAAAATCTTTGATCTCCGGGTTTAATGTGAATTTTGGTGCCGGGTGCTGCTCTCTCTCGATCAGTTCCTTAATAATCGGAATATGACGGTCATAAATGTGCGCATCCGCAATCACATGTACCAGCTCGCCGACCTGCATATCACACACCTGCGCAAGCATATGCATTAATACCGCATACTGACACACATTCCAGTTATTTGCCGCTAACACATCCTGGGAACGCTGATTCAAAATAGCATTCAATGTCAGCTTTTCATCTCCCTCTTTGTGTGTCACATTAAATGTCATACTGTAGGCACACGGATATAAATTCATTTCATGAAGATCCTGGTGCACATAAATATTCGTCATAATGCGGCGGCTGAATGGATTATGTTTCAAATCATAAATCACGCGATCCACCTGATCCATCATGCCTTCTTTATACTGATGTTTTACCCCTAACTGGTATCCATATGCTTTTCCAATGGAACCATCTTCGTCTGCCCATTCATCCCATACGGTACTGTTTAAATCATGGATGTTATTTGATTTTCTCTGCCAGATCCAAAGCATCTCTTCCGTACATGTTTTGATGGCAGTTTTTCTTAATGTAATTGCCGGAAACTCTTTTGAGAGATCGTAACGGTTGACCACACCGAATTTTTTGATTGTGTAGGCACTCGTTCCATCTTCCCAGTGTGGGCGGACTTTCTCGCCCTCCGTGCTTGTCCCGTTCTCTAAAATATCTTTACACATATTTACAAAAATTTTGTCTGCAAGACTCATCTTTTTCTATCCCCATCTTTCTATCATTTTGCACATTTGAAAATCTCATTCTTTCGTACCTTTGCAGTAAAATGTCCATGTACGATCCGAACAGTACTATTCTATCCAATTTTCGTATAAAGTGCAAGAAATAACATCCCGACTGTTATTCGAATATTTTATGACTGCGATATATTTTTGTCATAAAGTTCATTTCTGTTTCTACCAAATTTCATTGATTTTTCCAGTAAAATGCAGTATAGTGAAGAAAGTTTAAGAAGTTAGGAGATTGATTATGAGTCAGGCAAAAGTAGACCGTTATAAAGAAGAAAAAAAGAATCGTAAGAAAATTATGGCAAAGGAAAAGAGAATGCGTATCGCCGGTTATGTCGCTGGCTGTCTTGTCGCTGCCGGTATCATCGGCTGGGCCGGTTACTCCGGATACAGTGCTTATGAGGCAAACAAGCCTATGGAAACCATTTATGCAAACCTTGATTCCGTTACAGACTATATGAGTTCTTTAAATGCGGAATAAAAATTACTGGAACGAGATACGAGTGAACAGTAACGATTAAAATAAATCAATAAAACAGATTAAAAATGGACCATTGACTTTACCAGATCAAAGTGCTATTTTGTTATTCAAACAGAGAACAAAATGCAACGAACAGAACAAGGTTATCTGAGCAACCTGTATCACAGAGAGCTGCCGGTTGGTGTAAGGCAGTATACAGCTTCAGGAACTATCCTCTGCGAGCAGTGCACTGAATTTTCATAGTAAGTGTCACCGGTATTCTACCGTTATTTAGAAGCTTATTGTTGTAGGCATCTGCCCACAAAGATAAGACAGAGAGGTCGTATTTTACGGCAAACAAAGTGGTAACGCGGAAGCTTAAGCCTTCGTCTTTGAGATATGAATATATCCGGAGATGAAGGCTTTTTTTCATGCCAGCAGACTGTGCGCAGGACGTGAATCCCATTGTTTCCACTTTGCACAATGTATTTTGTTCCCAGAAAAAATACATTTTCAGAAAGGAGCCGCCTTAAGGCGGAAAAAAGTTATGAATGGTTTAGTTATTGTTTTAATCGGTATCGTTGCACTTGGTGCAGGCTACCTCTTCTACGGACGCTGGCTTGCAAAGAAATGGGGAATCGACCCAAATGCCAAAACCCCTGCTTACACACATGAGGATGGCGAAGATTATGTTCCCTCCTCCAAATTTACCGTATTCTCACATCAGTTTTCTTCCATCGCAGGTGCAGGTCCTGTCACAGGTCCGATCCTTGCATCTGTTTTTGGATGGGTTCCGGTATTGCTCTGGCTCATCATCGGCGGACTTTTCTTCGGTGCTGTACAGGACTTCGGTGCTTTATATGCATCCGTAAAAAATGAAGGTAAATCCATGGGTATGATTATTGAGAAGTACATCGGTAAAACAGGCCGGAAACTTTTCATGTTATTCTGCTGGCTTTTTACTTTATTAGTAATCGCAGCATTTACAGATATGGTTGCCGGAACATTTGTTGGAACCGGAGTTGAAGGTATGACAGATGCAACCTCTTACGCCAATTCTGCTGCCGCTTCGATTTCCATGTTATTTATCGTTGTCGCTGTTATCTTCGGTGTAATCCAGAAGCACCTTGGAAGCAGGATGAACGAAGTGATAAAAGCAATCGTTGCAATTGTACTTTTAGTCGTTATGTTCATCATCGGTATGAAATTCCCAATCTGCACGACCAAAACTGCATGGATCTACATCGTAATGGCTTACCTTTTCCTTGCATCCGTCATGCCAATGTGGCTTTTAATGCAGCCTAGAGATTACATGACAACATTCATGTTACTCGGTATGATCATTGGTGCGGTTGTCGGTGTCATTGTTGCACATCCTTCCATGCAGTTAAATGCATTCAGCGGATTCAATGTAGGTGGAAGCAGTTTATTCCCTACTTTATTCGTAACGATCGCCTGCGGTGCTGTTTCCGGTTTCCACAGTCTGGTATCTTCCGGAACATCCTCTAAGACGATCAGCAGCGAAAAAGATATGCCTATGGTCGGTTATGGTGCCATGGTCGTAGAATCCTTACTCGGTATCGTCTCCTTAGTTGTTGTCGGCGCAGTCGCCGTAAACGGAACAAAACCGGATGGAACTCCATTCTCCATCTTCTCCTCCGGTGTCGCAGGATTCCTTGAAAAACTTGGTGTCCCTGTTACCGTTGCAACTGTATTTATGACCATGTGTGTATCTGCACTTGCACTGACATCCCTTGACTCTGTTGCAAGGATCGGACGTATGTCTTTTCAGGAATTGTTCTACGGAGATTCCACCGATCCTGCAGATATGACACCGGTACAGCGTGTACTGACAAATAAATATTTTGCAACTGTGATCACACTATTTTTTGGATATTTACTGACACTCGGCGGATACAGCAACGTATGGCCATTGTTCGGCTCTGCAAACCAGTTACTTGCAGCACTTGTATTAATCGCCTTAGCTGTTTTCTTAAAAACAACTGGACGTACCGGATGGACACTTTACATCCCAATGTTTGTTATGCTGGCAGTTACATTCACTGCTCTGATTCAGAAAACAATTGCCCTTGTCAGCAACTTCATGAGCGGTAATGCAACACTTCTTGTAGACGGACTTCAATTTGTTGTTGCCGTACTTCTTATGGTACTTGGTGTTATGGTTGCATTCAGTTGTCTGAAAAAGCTCTTCGGCAGGAAAGCTGCGGCTTAACCGGAGTTTAATTGACGTAGTGTCGCAGATTCTGTGGTGCTTTCTTAGGGTGTGAAGGGCAGATATAAGCGTCCTCTCACAAGTCGTGATTTTATAGGTT
>ERZ831773.1653-NODE-1653-length-21889-cov-27.176651_pt1 | contig 21889 bp, 24 predicted proteins | sample MGYA00519696_ERZ831773 | MGnify/ENA primary metagenome ERZ831773 (study PRJEB31850, sample SAMEA3708720) | human gut metagenome | biome: human gut; feature: human-associated habitat; material: faeces | place: China | collected 2014 ...
CAAGGATATAATCAATTCCGTTTTCCGTTATTCTTGGTTTCAATTCGCTCATGTTTTAATCTCCTCATTCTGGCTCATTTTTTTGCAAGTCTGGCTCTCCAGAAATATTGGTAAATCTTTGGTAAATTTGAGACTGAAGCACAAAAAACGCTTAAAAACGGGGCTTATGAGACGATTTGAGACTTTTCATCATGCCCGGTAAATCCTGCCGTGGCAGACGAATAAAATCTTTTTCATAGCAAAAACCCATTTCCCTAAAAATATCATTTACGGGTCAGTCTGGCATCTGGCTCAGTATAACACATTTTTCCCCACTTTGCAAAATGCGTAAAGACTGCTATAATGGGAGAAAACGCAAGGGGGCTTTGGAATGGAGCTGCAAAAGGGGCGACCTGCGGACACGGCGGGCCGATTGGAAAAGGAGATCCGCACCTACGACCTGCTGGACCGGCTGGGTGTGGCATACGAGAGGGTCGACCACGCACCGGCTATGACAATGGAGGTCTGTCAGGAGATCGACCAGACGCTGCAGGCGGTCATCTGCAAGAATCTGTTCCTGTGTAATCGACAGGAAACAGCCTTTTATCTGCTGATGATCCCGGACACGAAGGTTTTCCATACAAAGGATCTGTCTGCACAGATCGGCGCGGCGCGCCTGTCCTTTGCCAAGCCGGAATACATGGAAAAGTTTCTGGATATTACGCCCGGCTCGGTCAGCGTGCTGGGACTGATGAATGACACCGGGCACCGCGTGCAGCTGCTGATCGACGAGGATGTGCTGAACAGCGAGTTTGTGGGCTGTCACCCCTGCATCAACACGTCCAGCCTGCGGCTGCGGACAAAGGATTTAATTGAAAAAATCCTTCCCGCTGTGGAGCACGACTTTATCAGGGTGAAGCTGTGAATTTTACGTACTTCCGTGCGCAGAAACATTGACAAATGTCCGCTGTTTGATTATATTTTATAGTATATAAATAAAGGAAAAAGCCACCTGCCCGCCGTGGGCAGAACGGCTTGCAAGGGAGATACATCATAATGGCAGAAGAAAAACGTAAACGCATTCTTTCGGGCATTCAGCCCACCGGCACGCCGACTCTGGGCAACTACATCGGCGCGGTGCGCAACTGGGCCCTCTTGCAGTCCGATTACGACTGCCTGTACATGGTGGCCGACCTGCACAGCCTGACCGTGCGCCAGGTGCCCGCAGACCTGCGCCGCCGCACCCGTGAGCTGGCCGCCCTGCTGCTGGCCGTAGGCATCGACCCGAAGGAGCATGTTCTGTTTGTACAGAGCCACGTGCCCGCGCACACCGAGCTTGCCTGGGTGCTGGCCTGCAACACGCAGTTTGGTGAGCTGTCGCGCATGACCCAGTTCAAGGATAAGAGCGCCAAGCACCCCGACAACGTCAACGGCGGTCTGTTCACCTACCCCGTGCTGATGGCAGCGGACATCCTCATCTACAATGCCGACCTCGTGCCCGTGGGGCGGGATCAGACCCAGCATCTGGAAATTGCCCGCGACATCGCAGGCCGCTTCAACGGCATTTACGGCGATACCTTCACCCTGCCCGAGGGCTACGTGCCCGCCGCGGGCGCCAAGATCATGTCGCTGGCCGAGCCGACCAAGAAGATGAGCAAGTCCGACACGAACATCAACAGCTTTATCCTGATGACCGATGACAAGGATGCCATCGTGCGCAAGTTCAAGCGCGCCGTGACCGACTCCGACGGCGTAGTCCGCTTTGACCGCGAGACGAAGCCCGGCGTGTCCAACCTGATGTGCATTTACAGCACCTTCACGGGCAAGTCCAACGACGAGATCGCTGCCGAGTTTGAGGGAAAGGGCTACGGTGACTTAAAATTGGCCGTGGCCGAGGTCACCGCCGACGCGCTGGCCCCCGTGCAGACCGAGTATGCCCGCATTCTGGCCGACAAGGCCTACGTGGACGAGGTCCTCAAGAACGGTGCGGAGCGTGCCTCCCGCCTTGCCAACCGCACTGTCAACAAGGTCTACCGTAAGGTTGGCCTTTTGCAGCTGGATAAATGACGCTGTGCCTTGACAAATCCGTTTTGAACCCGTATAATATATAAGTTAGTGCGGCTCCCCAGTTGGTGCCGCACATCTTTTACTATCCATTTTACGTTAGGAGACACTGCTATGGCTAAAGAAGTTGTCGTTACCCGTGAGGGTTATAATAAACTGGAGCAGGAGCTGGAAAACCTGCGCACCGTCAAGCGTAAGGAAGTTGCCGACAAGATCAAGGTCGCCCGCGGTTACGGCGACTTGAGCGAGAATGCCGAGTACGACGCCGCCAAGGAGGAGCAGGCTTCTGTGGAGGCCCGCATTGCCGACCTGGAGGCTACCCTGAAGCTGGCCCGTATCATGGATGAGAGCGAGCTGTCCAACGACACCGCCTCCATCGGTATGCACGTCAAGATTCTGGCCGAGGGCGACGACCTGGAGGACGCCGAGGAGTACGACCTGACCGGCTCCACCGAGGCTGACATGGATCTGAACCGCATCAGCGACGAGAGCCCCGTCGGCGCGGCTCTGATTGGCTGCAAGGTCGGCGACAGCGTTGATGTCACCCTGCCCAACGGCAACATCATCACGTACAAGCTGCTGGAAGTCAGCCGCTCGAAGTAATAATCCGCAATAAATTCTAAAGGGGCGGATGCTTGCATCGACCCCTACAAGCAACCCATATCAACAGAATTAAAAATCACGAAAGGACGATCTCACATGGAGCAGAATAAGCCCCAGACCGAGCAGGAGCTGACCCAGCAGGCCGCTGTGCGCCGCCAGAAGCTGGCAGACCTGTGCGAAGCCGGTCATAACCCCTTTGAAATCACCAAATATGCGCAGGATGCGTACTCGGCCGACCTCAAAAATGAGTTTGCTGACCTTCCTGCCGAGGCTGAGACCGGAAAGATCGTCTCTCTGGCTGGCCGCATGATGTCCAAGCGCATCATGGGCAAAGCCAGCTTTGCCCATCTGCGCGACCAGAAGGGCGACATCCAGATTTTTGTCAAGCGCGACCTGCTGGGCGATGAAGCCTACGCCGCCTTCAAGAAGCTGGACATCGGTGACATCATCGGCGTCAAGGGCGAGGTGTTCCGCACGAAGATGGGCGAAATTTCTGTCCGCATCTCCGAGCTGACGCTGCTCTCCAAGAGTCTGCTGCCCCTGCCCGAGAAGTTCCACGGCCTGACGGACCGCGAGGCGCGTTACCGCCAGCGCTACGTTGACCTCATCATGAACCCCGAGGTCAAGGACACTTTTGTCAAGCGCAGCCTGATTTTGAAGGAGATCCGCGCCTATCTGGACGAAAAGGGCTTCCTGGAGGTCGACACCCCCATCCTGACCCCGTTCGAGATCGGCGCGTCCGCCCGCCCCTTCTACACCCACCACAACACCCTGAACATGGACATGGTCCTGCGCATTGAGACCGAGTTGTACCTCAAGCGCCTGATCGTGGGCGGCATGGACCGCGTGTATGAGGTTGGCCGCATCTTCCGCAACGAGGGCATGGATCCCAAGCATAACCCCGAGTTCACGACCATCGAGCTGTACCAGGCATTCACCGACTTCCACGGCATGATGGATCTGGTCGAGGAGATGTACAAGCGCCTGGCCCTCAAGGTCTGCGGCAGCCTTGAGATCACCTACCAGGGCAAGCAGATCGACATGGGTCACTGGGAACGCCTGACGATGGTCGAGGCCGTCAAGAAGTATTCCGGCGTTGACTTCAACGACTGGAAAACCGACGAGGATGCCATCGCTGCCGCCAAGGAGCATCATGTAGAGCTGCCCGAGGTCCCGACAAAGGGCGCAATCCTGGCCGAGTTCTTCGATGCCTTTGTCGAGGATAAGCTCATCCAGCCCACCTTCATCTATGACTACCCCGTCGAGATCAGCCCGCTGGCCAAACGCAAGCCCACCGACCCGGCCTTCACCGAGCGCTTTGAGTATTTCATCGACTGCACCGAGTACGGCAACGCATTCAGCGAGCTGAACGACCCCATCGACCAGAAGGCCCGCTTCGAGCGCCAGGTCGCTGAGCGCAAGGCCATTGAGCCAGACTGCAAGGCCCAGGTCGACTACGACTACGTCAACGCCCTTGAGTACGGCCTGCCCCCCACGGGCGGCCTCGGCTTCGGCGTGGATCGCCTCGTCATGCTGCTGACCGACAGCGCGTCGATTCGTGACGTGCTGCTGTTCCCCACGATGAAGCCCATTGACCAGTAAATTGTCGATTTGAGCACAAAAAAGCCTGAAACTTCTTGATGATACGAGAAATTTCAGGCTTTTTCTTTTGGCGGGTTTCTAACTGAAATCATGCCATACGCCAATCTTACGCCAAACGATGTATAAACTTATGCAAGAGAAAAAGAGCGTTGTTTCCGTTTGGCATAAAATTCGAGCTGACGAGGTGTAGATGTAGGTTTACGGTCGCTTGTAGTAAGAACCAGATTCATTTGTAATAACATTTCCACCATTTTCAGACGCCTTAGGAAGAATTTTACACAGTCTGCAAAATTCTTCCTAAGGCGTTTCTATATGTTATGTCCTGCTCCTTCGTTCGCTTGGGTGTTCCTTTAGGGTACTTTCCGGCAAGGAGAAGCTTTTTGTTTTCGTGGCGGCGGAACAGCAGGCCGTCTATATTTTCGGGCGTATACTCTAAGCCGTTTTGGTTCAGCACGCGAGCGCGGCGCGCCAGACACATACTTGCCAGTCCGTAGTCCTGCGTGATTACAAGGTCACCGGGATGTACGCGGTTTACTAGCGCAAAATCTACGCTGTCGGGCCCTTTGTCAAAGGTCAATGTCTGCGCACCATCGCGTTGGATTTGGTGGGCGGTGTCGCATAGAATCAGCACGGGCACTTTATATTTTGTGGCTGTTTGTACGGTCAAATCTACCACCGGGCAGCCATCGGCATCTATCAGAATTGTCACGTTACTGTTTCCCTTCCATAACCCAAGCAAATGCTCTTGCCGTCCGTAGGTCGACATCTTTGAAGTGGCCGCCTGTGTTCCATTCCAGCGTGCAGGCTGTGCCGTGCCGGGTCAGGGCGCTGTGCAGGGCGCTGTGCAGGGCGCGGATGTTGTCACCTACTGATGCCATAGTCTGGTTTTTGGTGTGTTCCTCGCGGTCACCAAGGCTGAGATAAACACGCTGCGCTTGGATAGGGTGCGCCGCTTCGTATTCTGGCCAACCGGGAAACCACACGGACGGCGAAGCGGCGGCTACGCCATACAGCGCATCGTTCTGCGTTGCTGCCCACAATGCAAACAGCCCTGCCAGCGAGTAGCCGCCCAAAACAACTTTGCAGTCTTCCTTTATAGAATACTGCCGACGGATGCTCGGCACAGCCTGCGCCAGCCATGCAAGCGTATCCCCTGCCCTGCCGCCAAAGCCCTGCTTACCCCATACGGGCGGTGCAGGCCAAGGCGACAAATCGTCGTTCCAATTCTCGGCTTGGACAGCGGCCAGCAAAAATGGTTGTGTGGTTTGCCGATGTATGGCTTCAACTTCTCGTTCCATCCCTGCAAGGTCATGTTCATCCACCATTTGCAGCAGCAGGTATTCGGCGCTGGCAGTGCCGTAGATGCGGCAGGTTCTGTTTTGTATCTGCAATAATTGGTTATCCATAAAAATGACGATTCCTTTCCTTTGCATTATAATGCCTGTACACCAAAGAATCAAGATTGCGCCGGATGCACTGCCTTGAAAGTTTTTTGCTGCACTTGCATTACATCTGCACAACATCCGCGCAGTGATTGTATATACGTGTATAATCCCGCGTGTTACAATTAGTATGTTCAAAATAGGGTTCAGCCAAAAAGGTTGGACATTTTCACCCAGAGTCGTACCTGACTTTTTCAGGCACGGCTCTTTTTGTTTTGGGCAATTTCTGATTTGGGAGACTTTGCAGATGACCGTAATACGTCCGCCTTGACGCAATGATTACGCAATAAAAAGTTTAATACGCAGTAGGGCGTATTGATTGCGTATTAGCGGCCTGTGGCTATGCTGCCGACAGTACCTAATACGTCTTTATGCGTCCTTAATGCGCAATAAGGATGGTGATTGTATTGAAAAACCGCGCAGCGATCTATCAGCGGGAAGCCGCTGAAATGCTGCATAACATTTCGCTGTACCCCGGTCTGACCGAAGAACAGCTTTGCCGATTCTTCCCCGAAAAGGAAGCGACGGCAAAAACTTTGCTCGCCCATATGCTGAAAGAGGGACGCGTCTTCCGCGATAGGAATGGTCGCTGCTACGCAAATCAAGAAGCACAAAGCGGCACAGATAAGGACTTATCCCGCTGCGTCTGGGTTCTGCTCGACTTCATAGATCAGGTGGAATACCACACTGTTGGAGAATTTCCGGCAGCTATCCTCTGTTTTTCAAACGGAGAACTGTATGAAATCGTGCCTATCCCGCAGGGCAAGGAGACTATGATTTGTCAGCTTCTGCGCCAGCCACAGAAAGATGCCGGCAAGCGCATCGTGGTCGTAGAGGACACCTCCCAGATTGAGTTGCTGGATATTCCGCAGGCCGCCGGGTTCTGCACAATAGCCGAGGATGGCACTGTCAGCTACTACAAAAAGGAGGCTGCGCTTGAATCCTGACGTACTTTTGAATCGCATCCGCCTGGAACAGCGCGGGCTCATCGACATCCACAAGAAATTGTACGAGATGGAGCATCTGCTGCCCGTACCTGACCCGATGCAGTTCACCAAAACCGCCGAGAGTGCGGCACTTCTCAGTGAGAAAAGCACGGCACATCTGCGCAATATGTTCTTTTCCGTGTCGAACGAGCCGCCGATCTATTACTACCCCAAGGCAGCCGAAGTACAGGGCATCCGCGTGTGGGCAGATACCAACTACTTGCGTGTGCTGCTCCCCGCGCTGCTGCCGGATAAAAAGAAGCGGGACGGCTGTAAATTCCTTTTGCTGCCACTACAGGCGGCACTGGTGCAAAGCGGGCCGCTTCCCCACTTCTCCGACTGCGTGATTTGCGTGGAACATATCTACGACCACAACCTGCCGATCAAAGCAGTGCGGGATTATGACAATTTAGAGTTGAAAGCCGTCATAGATGTCATTGCCACGTTCTGCCTGACGGACGACACCGGGGCGCTGTGCGATTCTTTCCAGACAACACGATTTGGATATTCGTCCTCTACCGTGATAACGGTTATGCCGAAAAATTGCTTTTTGGCATGGCTGAACGCCCCCGAAACGGCTGAAAACAGACCTCCACTTTTTCCGAAAAATTCGTAAAAATCAGATACCTGTGCTTGAAAGTGACTTTTCAGCATTGCTGCAATCCGTTTCATACACAAATCAGCGGCAACTTTCGCCGGAGTCAAAGAAGGCACGGTTAAATTCCGAGGTGATTTCTATTTTTTCTGCTTTTCCCGTCCTGCCCATGCAAGACAGCCTCTATTATGAACTTTTGGCGCTCACAGCCATCTGCGGCGAGGTTCCTTGTGCGTGTGCTGACCGTCTTACCTCAAGCAAAAGTTACCGCAAAAAAGTGGTGACGAGCCTGACACACGACAAGCTCCTGCGCATCTTCTCCAAAGATCATCTTCGCGGCTATCGGCTCGGTATCCGTGGCAAACATCTTTTGCGGGAGCGAGTGCCAGAACGATTTCAGTTCTATCTGTCAGGCCGCACCGACACCAACTCCATCAAGTCGTCCCCTGCCCGTCCCAACGCACCGGCATTGCCAGCGTGGCGGTGTCCAGCACATCCAAGGCGCTAAACACTCTGCGCGTTTCCGACTATACGCCGCAGTACCGCGAAAGCAGCGGTGTCGGCAAGCGCCCGGTTCTGACCCCGGACGAAGTGCTTCGCCTGTCGGTGGATGAAGCACTGGTCATCCTGCGCGGCCATAAGGTTCTGAAAGTCCACAAGATGGACTACTCTTTGCATCCAGCCTACGAACAGCTACGAGAATGTAAAGCGTCCGCCCATATCCCGGAGTGGCGGAAAGCCTTACAAGAAACACCCGAAGCTCCCCCGGCGGGAGCATCTAAAGCATCGCCCAAGGTGCCGCCTAAACGCCGCGGTCGTCCCGCTATATCAAAAACGGTGGTTGCCACCGATAAAGAATCCATTATGACAAAACCTGAAACCGAAAAAGAGATTTTTCATAGATGAACAATGATATTTTTGCCCCTGACCTGCCTATCCCCGAACCTGTGGAGTTTGAAGATGCACCCATTCCCGCCCCTGTCGAAGAAGAAAAGCCTGCCGAGACTCCCCCGCCCCGCCGCAGACACAAAGCGGATGCCCCGATATTGACCATTGAAAACGGCGACGAAATTGAAACCGAAGATGCCCGCGAAGCCGCCGCATGGCACGAGATCCACAATGCCTACCGCACCCGGCGCATCCTCTCTGCACCGCTGGGCGGCATTGAGCAGACCGACAGCGGCAAGACGATTGCCGTTGTGGATTACAACGGCTTCCGTATCGTCATCCCGCTCAAAGAAATGATGGTTGCCCCCAGCGCTGCCAGTAGCACTGACAGTATGGCTGTCCGCCAGATTAAGCTGCTGGGCAATATGCTGGGCGCAGAAATTGATTTTGTTATCCTCGGCATTGACTCCAAGAGCCGCAGTGTAGTCGCCAGCCGCCGCGAAGCCATGATGCGCAAACGCCAGCTTTTCTATTTCAGCCCCGATGCCAACGGTGAGTACCGCGTCCGGGAGGGGCGCGTTGTACAGGCCCGCGTCATTGCCGTTGCAGACAAGTCAATTCGCGTTGAGATTTTCGGCGTGGAGTGTTCCATCATGGCACGGGATCTGGCGTGGGATTGGATTGGAGATGCCCATGACCGCTTTGCTGTGGGCAACCAGATTCTTGTCCGCGTGACCAAGGTGGACAAGACTTCACAAGAAGAATTGTCCGTTCACGCCAATGTGAAGAGCGTTACCGAAAACACCAGCCGTGAAGCACTGAAACGCTGCCGTGTGCAGAGCAAATACGCCGGCCGCATCACTGATGTACATAAGGGCATTGTTTATGTGCGGCTTTCCAACGGGGTCAACGCTGTGGCCCACTCCTGCTACGACCGCCGCACACCCGGCAAAAAGGATGACGTCAGCTTTGTGGTGACAAAGCTGGATGAGGAGCGCAGCATCGCCGTGGGCATCATTACCCGCATTATCCGTCAGAATCTGTAACCGCTGAACCGTGGGCAGCCCCAGCGGCTGCCCATCTTCTTACATGAAAGGATTCGTAAAATGGCTGTTTTTCGCGTAGAGCGCATTAAGGACTATACCGTTATGAGCAATCATCATCTTCGTAATAAAAATCTGTCGCTGAAAGCCAAGGGGCTGCTGTCGCAGATGCTCTCTCTGCCGGACGACTGGGATTACACCCTCAAAGGGCTTGCCGCCATCAATAAGGAGAGCGTGGACGCTATCCGTACAGCCATTTGGGAACTGGAGGATGCCGGGTACGTGGTGCGCACCCGCGTCCGGGATGAGCGCGGCTGTCTGCGGGGCTGCGATTACTATGTCTATGAGTACCCGCAAGCGTCCTCGTCCGGCTCCGATGGCAGCGCTGAATCTGTGCCGCCTATGCTGGAGCCCCTTGCATCGGATTCTGCTGCACTGGGAAATCCCATGCAATTAAATAAAGAAATACAAAATAAAGAGAAACAAAATACGGATCCAATCTTATCCGAGGGCGAGTCCGTGCGGACAAAAGTCCGCGACAACATCGAACTGGACCTGCTTTGCCACAATCAGCCGGAGAGCGCCCCTGTGATGCAGGAGATCTACGAGCTGGTCGTGGAAACGATCCAGCTTCGCAGCCCTGTATTGCGGTTGGGGAACAACCTGTTTCCGATGGCATTGGTGCGGGAACGCCTGTTGCAGCTGACAAGCGAGCATATCCGCTTTGTCCTTGACGGCCTGCGCAATCTGCGCGCAGACGTCAAAAACCTCAAGAAATATCTTCTGACAATGCTGTTCAATGCGCCTGTCACGCTAAACGGCAGAACCATGCTGGATGTGCGAAAGTCGGTCAACAGCGGATTTCGTCCGATGCTGGCGTAACGCCGCGAAGATGTGAACAAATTGTAAAATTTGAAAAAGTTGCCGAAATTTTTTAATTTTGCGTTCGAGATGACAGTAATAAGGGCAAATAGGTTTTCCCGGCCTATTTTGCAACAAATTGGAGGTGAAATTCTATGAAACAAACTCGTATCCATTGTCCCTACTGCGGCTCTCTTGCCACGTTGCGCCCGGCAAGCGCGATTCATGGTCTGTCCGATATTTCCGCCGGAACGTATCTGTACGTCTGCCGCCGCTAGCCCGCCTGTGATGCTTATGTCACGGCTGACCGCCGCACGAAACAGCCCCTTGGCACCCTTGCCAACGGAGATTTGCGGCACAAACGCATTCTTGCCCACCATGCACTGCACAGTGTACAGGCTCAGCTTGGTATGAGCCGCAACCAGAGTTACCGCTGGCTGCAAACGCAGATGGGCTTGCCCGGAGATCAGGTACATATCGCCAAGTGCGGCGACTACCGCTGCGAGCAAATCATCCGCATCTGCGAGAATGCGACTGCGAGGTGACGGTTATGAAATGCGTGAAAAGGCTCACAGCTGACCAACAGCGTTTGGTAGAAGAAAATCTGACCATCGTAGAGCGCGTCCTGCGGTTCGACATCAATGCCAATCCCTGCGTTGCTGGTCTTGGCTATGAGGACTTGTATCAAGAGGGCTGTGTCTGGCTTTGCAATGCAGCACTGACCTTCGACCCAGCGCGTGGCAGCTTTGCATCCTATGCCCGGCGGGTCGTACAGAATGGCCTTATCGGCTATTGCCGCAATGTTTTGAGTAAGTATCAGCATACTGTTTTGCTTGGTGATTTGGAGCCCGCTGTACTTACTGCCTTGGAAGTTCAAAACGCGATCTCAAGTCATACAAAGTGTGAGACTCCCCTGCTGCTTGTCGCTGCAGAATCTCAATACAGCGGCGTGACCCGCAAGGGCATCCATGCGCTGGCGTTGCAAGTCTCCGGCATACCGCTTACCGCAGTTGCCGTCCGCATGAGTGTCCCGCCCAACCACGTTTCGGCGTGGATCAGCCGTGCCGTCCGCAAACTGCGAAACAACAAATTTTTTCTCTCATCTCTACACGAAAATTGAAATTTGGAGGAACCTTTATGAAAATGCTTTACACTGCCAATGGCCGCTATATCCGCTGCTGCACCGAAGAAGGTACCCGCCCGGTCATCATCGTCTGCGAAAAAGAGTACGAGGTCGATGTGCAAGAGTTTATGCTCTGGTCCATCCTCAACTGGCGCATCCTGCGGGAAGAGGAAATCAGCAGCTTCTACGAGAAGATGGCGAGCAGTTCCAATGTCACCATCCACCGCAGCTGGCAGGACTGTGTGCAGCGCCTGCTAGTTCGCGGGCTCATTGTGGTTGGCACCGGGGATACCGAGTATGATGCGCTATATGATTTGCTCTCCTGCCGCTTTATCATCCCCATCGGTGCGGCATGGCCGCTGCGGGTGCTGTCGTTCCTCAAACTGACGTTTTTGGAGGGCATCTCTTGGAGAATCACCCGCCGCCTGTTCCACGTTGATGCCCGTAGCGCCTGCGAGAAAAAAGTCATCCGCCTTGCCCGGCAGACACCGCTCTCGTGCGCGGAAATTATCAAGTGCATCGAAATGGACATCCGCCGCCTGAAGGACGGCTACGATGTGCTGGACAAGCTGTACGATGACAACGACTTGAACTGCGACAACTTCGCCCAGGCTGTCCGGGAGTACCGTTGCAGTCGCGAGGTCATCACAGCGGTGGCAAACCTTTATCTGCGGCAGCAGATTATGCTTGATACTTACTGATACGATAACTACCAAAATGAAAGCGGAAGATTCCCGCTGTTTTAAATGAGAATCTTCCGCTTTTTATTCATGTTATTGCTGTGGGACTTTTTCCATCAGATCATCTATACTGCAATGCAGGACACGTGCCAAGCGCAGCAAGGTTTCCCCTTGCGCCTTGTTAATGTCTTTCTGGCGTTGCTCATATTGCTGGATGGTGCGCACAGGGATTTCTGCCTGTCGTGCCAGTTCCGACTGGCTCATTTCTGCCAGTGTGCGCAGGCTCTTTAGGTTTGTTTCCGGCTTTGCTGCACGGTACAGTTCGTTCATCTTATCAGCAAACTGGCGAACGTCCATTTCATGGTAGGGCGTATACAGCATTCGCACCTTGGAAATCGGCACAGCCTGCTCAATTTCAGAGAAGCGCAGCCCGGTATCCCACTGGTAATATGCGATAGCCCAGCCCGTCCAGTATTCGGGACTGCGGTCATACGCATAGGATGCCTTGCGGACGGGTTCTGGCTCCCCCGCCTGTTCCAGTACCCTGCGGGCAAGTTCCACACCGGAAGTGCCTGCCAAAATAGTGCTATCACCGAGTTCAAAGCGATGGGAAATCTGGCTCATTAAAAACCAGTTCCATACTGTTTCCAGCGGATACTGTAAATCATTGACCATGTAGTCCAGCATACGTGCAAGACATTTTTGTGCAGCGGTAAGATAATTTTTATCGTAAGCGTAGATCACTGGGCTTCATCTCCTCGTCAAGGATCGTTGTAATATAAAGGTCTCCCCTTTGGCGGCGGTTCCGCTCTACATCAAAGTATTGGCGGCGGGCGGTCTGGTCACGGAACGCTTTCTTCTTATACCATTCTTTGGTATCTGCTGTATCATAGCCCATAAATTTCAACTGCTCAAAGGCTTTTCGGCTTTTCAGTACAAATTGCTGACCCAGTTTGCCAAGGCGCATGGCGTTACACAGCTGGCGATACGAGATTGCACCGTTGATAAAGTCAGAGGCAAAGGAGAAGTAGCTGTCATCGGCCCGGTAGCCGATAATGACATCTGCTGTCTTGTAGTTCAGATGAAAATTCTGTAAGAGATAATCCTTAGCTTCCGCCGCCAGTGGTGTGGACGCATCAAACTCACGGTTTTCAAGCAGAATCGTCAGCCAGTGCAGCATTGTATATTCCGGGGCATTCAAATCGAGAATCGTCAAACCGTCACATTCGATTTGATATTCATTTGCATACCCATTGTGGTCGATGCTTACGCCCCATTCCTTTGCCATGTTCGGGTTTTCGGTGCAGTAGAAGCCAACGCCATAGTCATTATAGGGCTTTCCATAGCCATATTGGGGCTTTTCAATAATGTGATCCGAGCCGTGATAAATCGTCTTTTTCATCAGACCACCTCCTTATTGCAATTATACTCCTGTGGGAGTATAATTGCAAGTGTGATATTGTCGTTGTGCAGGTGTCCACACAAAATCCATTATTGACAACCACAAGATATAGTATTATAATGGCAATGTAGATGATTTTTATGCTATATAAGCATACGCTGTTATTTTCGTAATCGGTGCCGGTAGTAGATGGCATTGCGCTGAATTGGGCGCGGTGTTTTCCCTGCCGGCACTTTTTTATATAGATATTTCCTGCCGTTGGCAGAAAGGAGTGAACCAAGAATCCATCCGCATCCCGCATGGCCGCCGAACAGCGGCCGCACCTTGGGCTGCATCAAGTGTTCAGAACGGACACCTGATGCAGCCCTTTTTGTTTTGTGAAAGGACGGTAATCGACAATGAAATCTGACAATGCCATCTGGAATGGCACAGGCATTTTTGTAGGCATCATTGTAGTCATCGCCGCGTTCGTGCGTGGCGCGCTGCTGCTGCCACTTTTGCTTGTTGCCTGCTCTGTCTGGGGGCTGTATGTGCTGCACCATCTGCGCGGCAGTCTCCCGGCAGTCCCCAAGAAGAAAGCAAAGGCTCCCCGCCGCGCAAAGTTTGTGGTGCCGGACATTGAGGACGAACCTCTCAGCGACATTCTGCTGCTTCATGTGAACCAGCGCGTCACCGCTGCACTTCGCACAGCAGGCAGCAACATCACATGGGAATGGGCCACCAAAGATCCGCTTGCCATCGTCAAAGAAGGCGGACGCTGCCTGATCCGCGTTCACGGGTTAGACGGTTTCGAGAGTGCGGAAGTCGTGATGGACAAACAAGCGCATCTGCGGTGCGAGCTTATCAACACCGTGCCGCTGCGGCCCATCCCCACGACAGATGCACCCGAAAAGCCTCGTATTTGTGCTGAGACTCCCTCGCTGCCCGACCCGCGCATCTGGTATGAGACCGAAGGGCGTGTAACGCTGGAGGGTATCGTTGCTGACCTCAGTTCCCGCGGGCATCACTCGATGACCGTGCAGGAGGACGGCCACATCCAGCTGGCGGACGGCAGCACATCGGTACTCCCGGAGCTGCACGGTTTCCCGCCTGTCGGCTGCTGGGAAAAGCTGAAGCAGGTCTTTGCAGGAGATGGACTGGCCGTCGAGGAAACTTCCGGCAAGCTGGTTCTCTCATGGTGAGGAGGTTTCGCGTATGAAATCCGGTGTATCTTTACAGCAGATGCTTACCGAAGTGAAGCGGCAGAGCGAATCCAAAGAAGGCTACCTCATTGCCCCCAACCGCCTGCGGATGGAATCCTACGGCAAAGAAATGTTTCTGCACCTGTCAGACGACAGCGGCACCGAGCTGATCGAACCCATGACTATTACTGGCATCGCGCATCGGCAGATCGGCACGCACCTACGCATCCCCGTCGCCTACTATGACCGTATGCGGGAGGAGCGTCCCGACTTGCTAGCCTACAATGCCAATACATGGTTCAAGCAGGAAAGTTCGCAAAGAATGCTGCGCACTTTGGACGGCTCTGCCCGCGCGTATTTGAGCAATCGCTATCGTCGCATCGACAATATCGACATTGCCGGAGTGACGCTGCCGATTCTCGGCGGGTTGCCCGACATCCGCTTTGAAAGCTGCCAAATCACCGAAAGCCGTATGTACATCAAGGCCGTGAACCCCCGCCTGCAGGCGGAGGTATCCCCCGGCGACATTGTGCAGGCCGGGGTCATCATCAGCAACAGCGAGGTCGGGCTTGGCTCTGTCAGCATCCAGCCGCTGATCTATCGGCTGGTGTGCAGCAACGGTATGGTCGTGAATGAAGCCGCCCGTCGTAACCATGTAGGGCGCGTCACCGACAGCGAGGAATATTTCAGTGTCTACTCGCAAGCAACCTTGGACGCCGAGGACAAAGCCTTTGTCATGAAAATTCAGGACACCGTGCGCGCCGCCGTGGAAGAAGCGCGGTTTTCGCAGGTCGTCGGCAAAATGCAGGAGGCAAAAGCCGCGCAGATGGACACCCATGATGTTCCGGCCATCGTCAAACTTGCCAGCAAAGAGTTTCACATTACCGACAGCGAGAGTACCGGTGTATTGCAGCGGCTGATTGAATCCAACGATTTGACGCTGTATGGTTTATCCAACGCCGTGACCCGTCACAGTCAGGACGTGGAGAGTTATGACCGCGCCAGTGAACTGGAAAGCATCGGTTACAGTATTTTGACCATGCCGCCCCGGCAGTGGTCGAGAATCAACCGGGCAGCCGCTTAACACTGCCCACATACATAGGAGAATTTTTTATGTCTATGATGAAGCGAAGCGTGAACAGGATGATGGTCTTTGCGAGGTAGAGAACTACACTGCTGCCCCTGCGGTCACCGATGACAGCTTCTGCATCGGTGCTACGGTGAACGGCGACACACAGCCGCTGCCCGCTTGATAGTTTACAAAGGAGGTGCCTTTATGCACGATATTCCGTTGAATGAAACCCAGCGCATTTTTGCCGATAAAAACCACAACCTTGTCTACAAGTTCCTGCACGAGAAGAATCTGCCTGCCAGTGAGTATTATGACATCGTCATTTTCGGCTACTTGCGGGCCGTGCAGCGGTATCTGACCGACCCGAACCTTGCAGGTTATTCCTTTTCCACGGTTGCGTGGCGGGCGATGGAGGGCGAAGTTGTCAATACCCACCGCACCGACAAGCGCCGTTTTCGCGTGATCCGCTTCGTCCGGCCCCGACAGTCTTACACGGGGCATTTGACCTGGCGCTCTACGCCGACAGTCACTGATGAAGAAGCGCTGCGTGAAAGTGAGGTGGCACTGCTCCTGCATGCCCTCGCCAAGCGGGTAACGCCCCAGCAGATGGAAATTATCCGTCTGCGCACCAAGGGCTACCAGACGAACGAGATTGCGCAGATGCAGAACACCTCGCTGTACCATGTGAACACGCTGCTGGATAATGCGCGGTTCATCGTGGTGGAACTGTGCAGAGATGCCTGAGAGGAGGCAAGGACAGAATGAAAAAGCGGAAGCTGGAGCTTTACATTACCGGTAAACTCATGTCCGCATTGATGGTGGGCAGACCCGCCATCTTCAGTACGGGCGGCGAGATGTACCATACGGCTCCTGTGGTGAAGATCCACGAGACGGAAACACAGGAGATTCACTTTGAAACATCCACCACCCACTACTACATCAAGCCCCGCCCTTTTGTACTCGCGGTCCTCAACCCGCGCCGACAAACGCTGGCCGCGTGTGCGTAAAGGGTTAAATGTTCACAGAATGATTTGATAATAGCCGTGGCGGCGCTTTGCTGCCACGGCTTCTTTTGACAGAATAAGAGGTGAAATTGACTATGTATGAAGAGAAAGTACGCAAATTCAAATGTTATTACTGCCCGGATTGCAAGCTCTACGCCGGGTCTGAAACGAAAATAGTTCACGGTCGGCGCATGAAACCGAACACAAAATACTGCACCGGCGGCAAAAAGATCATCATCTTTCGCTCTGATGACCCCAAGGTAAATGTACCGAAATGGTGTCCTAAGCTGCGTGTGCCGCCCACATTGCGGATTTACCACTTCCGCTCACCGGGAATCGAGGCAGGAGAGAGCATGCTTGCGGCCAACGGAATCTCGTTTTTCCCATACCCCAGCCGCTATGCAGTGCGGTATGAGGGAGAGTCACCTTATACGGCGATGGAATTTGCAAAGCAAATCAAAAATCATTCTTTGGCAGAGTTGCTCTCTATGCAGCTATTGCCCTATGAGATTCTGGAAATCGACGATGGCATCCGCCCGTACTGTTTCCTTGTAGAACGTCTCGGTCACGTGCGGTGCATCCGCTTCAAAAGCGATATTGCACGCGAAAGTAAGTATGAAGAGTCCGGCGGCAAAGCGATTTGATTCTATGGAATCATGCAGATGTTCCACTCACAGTCACCTGTAAAAGCGTCAAATCAAGCTATCGCAGTACGTTTATTGCTTGCCTCAAGCCTATAAATGCGCTCTTTTGACAAAAATCTCCGTCACATCATAAATGTGGCGGAGATTTTCTATTATCGATTCACATCAAAAATTTCGATGCAGTGTGCAAACAATACGCACTGCTCTTGATACAAATCCTCGTCGAATATACCGTTTACTACGGAATATTTTCGCAAAAGATTTTTGTACCGGACAAACAGTTCCTCAAAGGCCGATAGGCAATGGCTTATAACCGCACTTTGAGAAAAGAGGCCTCAAGGTACTTTTTATCTTTTGAATTTGTTTTATACCTCCAAATGAAAAAAACAAGGAGAGGCTTCCAATGCCACAGCCCACTAAGGCGATAATTTCAAACGAACAGAAAAGTGGCATTCGCAAAGGCAGCAACAGGGCTTCAACCGGCAAGGTTGGAGCCTTGTTGCTATCAGTATATATAGTATAATCGCATCTTTGCGTTTTTTGCGACTGCCGGAGTATAATGGAAGCGTCAGGAGGTGCCGGACAATGAAAGAACAGAAGTATCATATCTATCTGACCGAGCAGGAACGGTCGGAGGTTATCAAATCCCTCATAGACCTGAAAAACACGCTTATCCGGCAGGGCAAATACACGGACGCCGTTGACGATGTGCTGGTGAAGCTGACCGGCGCAAAGCGAAAAAAGCTGAAGGTCGTATACATCTGAATAGAGTTCGAGCCGCTTATTCCCAATCGGAGTAAGCGGCTCTTTTCATTTCAGGTATAGCTTTCCGCCAAAGAGTTTTCCTTGAAATGGCGGTTGTTTTCCAGCAGCTCATCAAAAGTTACAGGCATAAAGCTGTTTATATCCACACCGGCATTCAAAACATTCTCCCGTGCGGCAATCAGCGGCCAGAAGTCTGCCCTCGTATCATTATGAATATGCCCGTGGATCATATATGACCGCTTCGCGTGCTTCCACGAAAGCATCGGGTAATGGCATAGCGTTAAAGAGCGCTTTCCGTCCGAGGTTTCCAAAAACTTGTCCACGCTGAAAAAATACCTTGCGTAGTCAAACTTCGTCATCCACGAGCCGTCGTGGTTGCCGACGATCAGCCGCTTCTTGCCCTTCAACCGCTTCAGGATTCCCTCCGCATTGGTGCTGCGGAAAAACATATCCCCAAGAATATATACCGTATCGTTTCCGGTCACTCTATCGTTCCAGTTTTGAATCATCGCCTCGTCCATTTCCTCGGCGGAGGCAAAGGGACGGTCGCAGAACCGGATGACATTGTAGTGACCGAAATGCGTGTCTGCCGTAAAATAAATCATCGTGTATCATCTCCCATATATAAAGTAAAAGCAGAACTGCTCACCGAACAGCCCTGCGCGAAATCAGGATAGTCCTGTACTATCCCCGTTTTCGTCTGAACTGACCGTAATTCGTTATGAAGCAAAAAGTCCGGGAGGACAAACCGAGCCTGCTTATTATCTCTTTGCTTCTGTTGCTGCCGTTCGTCATAGCTCTTGCCCTCCTTCCATAAGCCTGACCACAGTATACTATATAAATATGAACAAGTAAATCATTCAAACGCAAAGCCGCTTTTCCGTTCTCGGAAGGGCGGCTTTTTTGCTTTCCAAGGGGCACGAAAAATTTTTTCAACTTTTTTTGAAAAACACCCTCAAAAATCGCTTCCTTATTCAGAGTAAGTGAAGGGGTTCTTTCCCAACCACAATCGGGAGCCGCTTCGTGAACCTTGAAAATTGAATATACAGGCACTTGGGACATTACTTCTGATGATTAGCCCGAAGATGGGTACGCCGTGACTTCTCCTTACCGGAGGACGAGCGAGAACCCCCGATCTGAAACCCGGATTGCCACCGGGACGGCGATGACAGTCAGAAGGATAATGATACTTCTCTACGGAGCTGGCGGAGAACCCGGCAGAGGTGAAAGCCCTATGACACGGTGCAGCACACCGTGACCCAAGTGTTTCCCGGAAGGCGAAAGCCGCCGCAGGGGGCGTTGAGGACAAATACTGCGGACATATACATAGCCGTTCATTACAGGCGGCTATGAAATCTACAAAGAAGGAGGAAAACGAAAGATGCCAAACTGTAAAACCATAGCGATATGCAACCAAAAGGGCGGCGTCGGGAAAACCACCACGGCGGTCAACCTCGGAATCGGGCTTGCCATGCAGGGCAAAAAGGTACTCCTCATAGACGCAGACCCGCAGAGCGACCTTACGGCCTGCCTCGGCTGGCGGGATTCAGACAGTCTGCCGCAGACGCTGACCAACAAGCTGGCGGCGGTAATGCGCGAGGAAAGCCAAGACCCATTTGCCGGGATTCTCAGCCACGAGGAAAAGGTTGACCTTGTGCCGTCGAATCTTGAGCTGTCGGCGCTGGAGATGAGCCTTGTGACCGCAATGAGCCGGGAAAGCGTGATGAAGAACTATCTCAGCCAAGTAAAGGACAACTACGATTATGTCCTCATAGATTGTATGCCGTCCCTCGGTATGATTACCCTTAACGCACTGACGGCTGCGGACAGCGTTATCATTCCCGTGCAGGCGCAATATCTGCCGGCAAAGGGAATGACGCAGCTCCTGTCCACGATTGCCAAGGTAAAAAAGCACACCAACCCGAACCTTGCCATCGACGGAATCCTGCTGACCCTTGTGGACGGCAGAACGAATCTCGCCAAAAGCACCGTGGAGGCGCTGCGGGAGAACTTCGGCTGCCGGATCAGGATTTACCGGACGACCATTCCCGTTGCCGTGAAAGCCGCAGAGGTTTCGTCCAAGGGAAAAAGCATATACGCCTATGAGCCGAACAGCACCGTGTCCAAGGCCTACGCAGATTTCACGAAGACCGACCGGCTGAATGAACTCAACGCCCTGCTCAATGTGGATAAGCGTGAGAACGAGATCGTCGGCGGCGAACCCGATGAGGGTGAAGAACCGCCCGAAAAGAAACCGAGGGACTTGGAAAGATAGCCGAACCCCTTGACAATCGTTATCATATATGATAACATTATAGTGGATCGGAAGGGAGGGCTTTGTATGACCGAAAAGGAACTGTTGACAGCAAGGCAGAGCATCGTGCAGAAGCTGACGCAGGCAAGACTGGAAAAAGGACTGTCGCAGGAACAGCTTGCAAAGCGCATCGGAACCCAGCGTTCCAACATCTGCCGCATCGAAAAAGGAACACAAAATCTCTCCCTTGACCTGATGATCAAGATCGCAGAAGCGCTTGACAAGGATGTGTCCGTAATGCTTGAGGAAAGGAGCAGCACAATGGAAAAAGAATATAGCCTGCGCCTTTATGATGAAACACTGCTGACCTTCACGCTGGAGGAAAGAGGCTTGGAGGGCTTGCAGGCGACAATTCTTCACACCGAAACGGCAAAGCAAAAGCTGTTTCCCCTCGACTTGGAGCTGACAAACGAGGGCGTTGTGAAGTGGCTGGAACGACGGGTGATCCCGAAGAACCGACAGTTTGTAGATGAAATCTTAAAGACGCTGGGGCTGAGCGTAAACAACACGAAGGGCATCATTGATGTCTGTATGGGGCTGTCCCTCAACGACAGCTATTGGGTCGTCCCCGCCGACTTTGACGGCAAGTATGCCGATTATAACCTCTATGAAAACCGCTTCTCCGAAGCGCTGTCACTGGTGGCTTATACCGGCGTGGGCGGCAGTCGGGAGGCATTCTCCACCTCGCCGGAGCTGACTACCAACGGTATGCTGCGGAAGGCTTGGAGGTTCGTGGAGGGTGACGGCATCTATCTGTATAAGGGCGGCACGGAGGGGGCTGCGAACACCGGAAACGAGCCGTACAGCGAGTATTATGCCTGTCAGATCGCAGACAAGATGGGCATCAGCTGCGTACAGTACGACTTGGAAAACTGGAAAGGTATCCTTGCTTCCAAGTGCCGGCTGTTCACGGATATTGATACCTCCTTTGTCCCTATCGGGCGTATTCTCCGCAAGACGACGCTGAAAGCCTGCCTTGATTATTACAAGACCTTGGGCGACGAGTTCTACGAGCAGCTTTGCAGTATGCTGGTTTTCGATGCCCTGATTTACAACGAGGACAGACACTTCGGCAACTTCGGCTTGCTGCGGAACAATCACACGGGCGAAATTATCGCCCCTGCGCCGATCTTCGATAACGGCTTGTCGCTGTTCAACTATGCAATGCCGGATGATTTCAAGAACCTGCGTGCGTATGCAAAGACCCGTTCCAATCCCTACCGCATTTCCTATGAGGAGGTGTGTAAAGAGGTAATGGGTGCAAAGCAGAAAGCGCAGCTGCGGCGAATGGTGGACTTCAAGTTCACCCGTCATCCGTCCCTCAATTTGCCGGAAGAACGGCTGACAGCCATTGAAAAACAACTTGGAGAGCGTACAAGAGAGCTGCTCTCCATTCCGGTTCAGAGAAGTACAAAGCGCAAAAATGAGCCGGAAAGATAATCCGTCTGCGGTATTGGAGCAACCCCATACCGCAGATACATACTGCGAACTTGACGGTAAAAGCAGTCACAAAATCGTCGTATAATATGCTTAAATCAGAATGACAAATCGGAATTTATATATAAAGGAGAATATTGATGAAACTGTTTTTATGTTCGCACTTTTCAAGTGTAGGAAGTCTGATAAAGGAAGAAATTGAAA
>ERZ831773.1657-NODE-1657-length-21859-cov-30.973904_pt1 | contig 21859 bp, 30 predicted proteins | sample MGYA00519696_ERZ831773 | MGnify/ENA primary metagenome ERZ831773 (study PRJEB31850, sample SAMEA3708720) | human gut metagenome | biome: human gut; feature: human-associated habitat; material: faeces | place: China | collected 2014 ...
CGCCACCTTGCCAAGGTGGAGGTAGCGAGTTCGAGCCTCGTCGGCCGCTCCAACAGGAGTGGAAATTCACTCCTAAATATGGTGACGTGGCCAAGTGGTAAGGCAAGGGTCTGCAAAACCCTCATCCACCAGTTCAAATCTGGTCGTCACCTCCAAAAGATTCCCGGGTGCTGAGGCATCCGGGATTTTTTGTTGTTTTGCTCGTTAAATGATCTACTTATTGGGAAAAGCTTGTCTCCCCTCTTCGCTCTGTGCTATGCTAAAAGAGTCAGCAAAGAAACGGCTAAGAGTCCAGCGGAGGATACAGACCTATGCCAGAGTTCCCGCGCAAAGATTTCCGGCTCCATGTGGGCTGGCGCACCATCAAGACCGCCGTCAGTGCCATGCTGGTCAACTACTTTCTGCTCCGGCCCCGGGTCGTTTCCCTCTGGGAAGGGTTCAAAGACTCGTTCAAGAAGGACAGTAAGGTCTGAATGCTTGACAATCCTCGATAAAACGTATATAATGAAAGTAAGAAAGGTGCTGTCCTGCAAAATGGTCAGCTCCCTCCTAGCAAATCAAAGAAATGACCGCTCAGGTTGGGAAGTCTGGGGCGGTCATTTTCTTTGTCAGTCATCGGAATTATGTTTTGTGCTCGGCTTGTCCCGAAAGACATCCCTCGCGATCATCCATGTCACCTGAATGACACCAATGATCACTGTAGCCAGAAGGCCCAGAAGTACAAGTACAAGTCGACGATTTGCAATCTGATTCATGCGCCCCGCTCCGGCAGGGCGCTTTTCTTTTGCCCTCTGCCGTGATACAATGGGCATACTATCATTTTCCCTGAAAGGAGGCCGCGGTATGCCTGCCGAACTTCACACCACCCTCACGCCGGACACTCCGGTACGCTATCTCAAGGGCGTCGGCCCCAAGACTGCCGAGCGGTTCGAGAAGCTGGGCATCCTGACCCTCAGCGACCTGCTCTGCCACTATCCCCGCCGGTATCTGGATTTTTCAAAGCCCTACTCCATCGCCGAGGCCCCCGCCGACACCGAGTGCGTCGTGAAGGCCGAAGTGTTTGCAAAGCCCGGCGGGCGCATCCTGCCGGGCGGGCGGCGGATGGAGCGCATCACCGCCGGGGACGATGTATCCAGTCTCGAGATCACGTGGTTCAATAATCCATACGCCGCCCAGAAGCTGGAGCTGGGGCAGGAATACTATTTTCAGGGCATCGTGACGGGCGGGATGCTCCGCCGCCAGATGGTCAACCCGCAGGTGCGCACCGACGCGCAGGTGAAGTCGTCGCCTTTCGAGGCCGTCTACCCCCAGACCGAGGGTCTGACCAGCAGCGCCATCGCCAAGTGCGTCCGCCAGCTCCTCCCCCACGCGGAGCTTCTGCCCGACCCGCTGCCCTCTGAGATGCTGAAAAAATACCGCCTGCTCTCCAAGGCCGACGCCGTCCGGGCCATCCACTGCCCCGCCACCGAGGAGGAAGCTTTTGCGGCGCGGCGGCGGCTCATCTACGAAGAGCTTCTGGTCTTACAGCTGGGCATCGGCCGGATGAAGAACCACGGCGCGGCCTCCACCGGCGCGCCGATGAAAAAGGCCGACGCCTCCCCGTTCTGGGAGTCCCTGCCCTTCTCCCCCACCGGCGCACAGCGGCGGGCCGTGGAAGAGATCCTGACCGACATGTCAGGCGAAACGTCCATGAACCGCCTTTTGCAGGGCGACGTGGGCAGCGGCAAAACGCTGGTGGCCGCTGCGGCCATCTGGGCCTGCATCCGGGCCGGGTATCAGGCCGCACTGCTGGCTCCCACCGAGATCCTGGCCAGCCAGCACGCCGAGAACCTGAACCGCCTGCTCTCCCCCTTCGGGATGCGGGTAGCCCTGCTCACCGGCGGCATGAAGGCCGCCGCACGGCGCACCACCCTCGCCGCCATCCGGGACGATGAGGCCGACCTCATCGTAGGCACCCACGCCATCCTCAGCGAGGGCGTGGAGTTCGCCCGGCTGGGTCTGGCCGTCGTGGACGAACAGCACCGCTTCGGTGTGCGCCAGCGGGGCCTGCTGGCCGAAAAGGCCGCGAACCCCCACCTGCTGGTCATGAGTGCCACCCCCATCCCCCGGACGCTGGGGCTGCTGATGTACGGCGACCTCGACATCTCCATCCTCGACGAGCTGCCGCCGGGCCGCAAGCCCGTCAAGACCCGCTGCATCACCGGCAAAAAGCGGGCCGACCTCTACGGCTTCCTTGATAGAGAAATCGATTCCGGGCGACAGGTGTATATCGTCTGCCCTGCCATCGAGGACGCGGGCGGCAGCGGCCTGAACGCCGTCAAGAGCTACTATGAGGACATCGCAAAAGCCTATCTGCCGGACCGCCGGGTGGGCCTGATGCACGGCAAGCTCAAGCCGAAGGAAAAGGCCGAGGTGATGGACGACTTCAAATCCGGACGGCTGGACGCTCTCGTGTCCACCACCGTCATCGAAGTCGGTGTGGACGTGCCGAATGCGACGGTCATGGTCATCGAAAACGCCGAGCGGTACGGCCTGAGCGCACTGCACCAGCTGCGCGGGCGTGTGGGACGCGGCGCAGCGGAGAGCTGGTGCTTCCTCGTCAGCGACAATGCCTCCGATTCGGTGCAGAAGCGGCTCAAATTCCTCTGCTCCACCTCAGACGGCTTCGCCGTGGCGCAGTACGACCTCGAGACCCGCGGCCCCGGCGACTTCTTCGGGAGCCGCCAGCACGGTCTGCCGACCTTGCAGATCGCCGATTTGATGAACGACACCCGCACCCTCCACGCGGCCCAGAGCGAGGCTGCGGCCCTGCTGGCCGAAGACCCGCTTCTCCAGCGGCCCGAACACGCCCTGCTGGCCCGTCAGGTGGAGCAGATGTTCGACAAAGCCGGTGCAATGAATTGAGTAACGAAAAAGGACTGCCCGCGGCAGTCCTTTTTCGTTATCTTCTCTTCCACCACGGCTTCTTCTCGCCGATGCTCACTACATCGCAGAAGAGGCAGCGGCTCTTGGTAGAGAGCTGCACATCCTTGTGATGGCAGCCGAAGAACCATTTCTCGTAAGTCGTTTTCATGACGACCTTGTCGAGGAAGAGGTGCAGCCGGTTATTCTCGCCCTCAGCCAGCACGCTGAAGTCCAGAAACTTGCTTGGCGCGTCGTGGGTCAGCACATAATCTACCTGCCAGCCGTTCGCTTCCAGCGCGGCCTCGCAGCGGGCGTATTCCTCGTCCGAGGGCATCTCCTGCGGCCACCAGTTGACGTGGGCTTCCCGCTCTTCCTTGTCCGGGCTTTCCGCTCCGCCGAAGCAGAGGTACTTCTTCCCTTCCAGCTCCAGTACGCTGCCCCGGCAGACGTGGTACACATTGCCGCCCAGCGGCTGCACCAGCCCGCCGAACCGCTCTTCGGTGGGGTACTGTTCCAGCAGGTCATAGTTCTCGTGGCTGCCATCGAGGAAAAGGATGGTATAAGGCCGCTTGCGCAGCCAGTCCAGATTCTTCTGCTCGGCCTTGCTGCCGTCCCACACAAAGCCGAAATCGCCCAGCACAACGACGAGATCGCCCTTGCCGGCCCGGCGCAGCTCCCCGTCTTTGAAGCGGTCCAGTTCGCCGTGGGTGTCGCCCGTAAGATATACCATCCTCTTCCTCCTTTTGCGGAGTGTGAAATCGCCCCAAAAGCCTTGTCACGCTCCGCCAAACCTGTTATTATAAAGTATGAGGCCCTCTTCTGAGCCTTGTTTTTGCCCTGTAGGAACGGACAGCACATTTTGTCCGATACTCTATCGCAAGTCAAGAAATTCGTGCAACATTCAAACAGCATATTTGCGATATGCAATTCAACGCTGTTGCTGTTGCATTAAAAAGTTGAATTGCTATAATATATTATCGCTTTTTGAGGAAAATGTCCACATGAAACGTATCGTCACCCTATTTCTGAGCCTTATCCTGCTGCTGAGCTGCCTGTGCGCGCCGGCTTCGGCCCTGTTCGACCCCAGCCTCTTTTACGAGGTGCAGGCCAGGAGCGCCTACATCGTCAACACCGACACCAACATCATCGTCTACGACAAGGACAGCTCCCGTCAGGTGCCTGCCGGGGGCCTGACCAAATATATGACCATCGCGCTGCTGCTGACGAATTACGCCGACCAGCTCGACAACACCTTCCAGATGCCCTTTGCCATCTCGGATTATGTCCACAACAGTGACAATGCCGATATGCGCTCCAATGAGACCTTCACCTACCGGGAAGCTGTCTACGCCATGCTTCTGCGCAACGCCAACGAGGCCGCGATGGGCCTCGCCTATAGTCTTTCGGGCGGCGACCTTGCAGGCTGGGTGAGCCAGATGAACACCCTTTCCCAGCGCATCGGCACCACCGGCAGCACCTGGACAGATGCCTGCGGCCTCGACAGCGGCAACGTGACCACCGCCGTGGATATGTACCTCATCCTGCGGTATCTGATGAGCTTTGACGCCTTTGTGGACATCTCGTCGGCCCCCACCTTCACCATGCCCGCCAAGGAAAAGCACACCAAGAGTTTCGTGCTGCTGAACCAGAACGTCGCCCTCAACAAGACCAGCGGCGGCAGCTTCTACCGCAAGTCTATGCAGGGTGGTATGTGCGATGTGATGGCCTACAAAAACGACCACGGCGACCAGAGCTATGTTTCGTGGGCCAATCAGGACGGCTCCACCTATATCTTCTGCATCATGCAGAGCCCCGACACCTGTGACACTTACGGCTACGCCAACCGCCGCCCGGCCCTCTACGAAACGACCCGCCTCATCGACTGGGTGTTCCAGAGCTTTTCCATCCAGCCTGCGCTGGATACCGACCTCGCTCTGGCAGAGATCCCCGTGAAGTATTCCTCCGACACCGACACCCTCAAGCTCTACCCTGACAACAGCATGATGACCCTGCTGCCCTCTTCGGGCGACGGCACCGTGACTCAGAAATACTTCCATCTGCCCGACTATGTCTGCGCCCCCGTCCAGCAGGGCGATGTTGTCGGCACCGTGGAGCTGAAGCTGGCCGGCGAGACCATCGGCATGGTCAACCTCATCGCCGGGCAGGACGTGAGCCGGAGCAGCCTGCTCTACTCTTTCTCGAAGCTGCAGGAGTTCTTCGGCAGCCTCTACCTCAAGGTAGTGCTCGTCGTCAGCGCCATCTGCGCCATCATCTATGTGGCGTGGGTCCTGCTCAACTCCCCCCACACCCGCCATTCCTCCAAAAAAGTCCACCGCTATGGCCGTCCCCGCGACTGAACCGTGCGACCAGCTTCTTTTCTGAAAAAGCTGTAAAAAGCAGTTGACAAATACGCCCCCAAGTGGTAATATATACAGGCAGTCCGCGACTGCGAAGAACTGTATATGGGCGTGTTCCCGAGTGGCCAATGGGGACAGACTGTAAATCTGCTGCTTTTCAGCTTCGGTGGTTCGAATCCACCCGCGCCCATGAAAAAACCGCTGGTGTAGAGATACACTGGCGGTTTTCTTTTGCATAAACATCAGACTCATGATGGCGGGTGGATTCGAACAGCTGCGGCGCTGTCGCAGAAGACAGCGCAAAAACAGCCCAGTGGGCTGTTTTTAGCAGCGCGGCTTGCGTAATCCACCCGCGCCCACCAAGAACTCCAGTATCCGAATCGGGTACTGGAGTTTCTGTTTTGTAATAACCTTCCCGGAGGCTAGGCGGGCGGATTCGAACCAGCGGCCTGTGGTTTTGGAGACCGGCGCTCTGCCAGAATGAGCTAAGACGGCATGAAAAAAGCGCCCCTGCCCAGGTGGGCAAAGACGCTTGCGATATTTGGTTGTCAGATGCCGGGGACGATTTCCTTAACACCCTTTGCAAATGCGGCGGCCTTTTTCATCAGACTGTTTTCCTGAAGATATTCAAGCCCCTGCAAGGTGATATGCGGTTCCATGGGTGGCTCGATGCGCTCCGGCTGTCGAATGTAGCGAACGATGTTCAGGCCATCAATGTAACCTGATTTCTGCAGCTGAATCAAAAGTGCCTGAAACCGGTTTGGATTCGTACCGAAACGCTCGGCAGTAAAACCAGCGCAATCGAACTCCTCAAAGTCCATGCTTTGCTGCAAATGCTTCAAAATGCGGTAGATGACACGAAAATCTTCCATGATGACACCTCACTTCTTTTTGTTTAAGTCCATATACAGATACGCTTCCGGGTCGCCATACGCTTCCCGAGACCACTGTCGGTCTTGCTTGGCTGACAGGCGGGTCATGTGCAGCCAGACATCTCCATCTGTTCGCAATGCCGGATTCTTTTGCATTTCGTTCCAGATTGCAGAGGGTTCATCAAGCAGAAGCACTTCACTTTTTGTCATCTTTCAATCCCTCGATAAAATGATAGAGCTGCGGGTCTTTCTCTTTCAGGGCAGAGGGCTCCTGATAAAAAGCGCGATACCCTTCACTGAAATATTCCTTCAGCATATCTTCATTGATCTGCATCGTTCCGGCTTTAAAAATTCCATCCGTGGGAGATTCATATAGCCGTCCCTGATACTCAGAAATGAATTTGCTGTTCTGAAGAAGATAAATCGCTTGTGTATAGGTACTATCATCATACACGATTTTAGAAAAATCTTCAACATCAATCCCGGATTTTCGGATGCTGATGTATTTGGAGTTGTGCCGCAGGTCGAGGGAAATCTCCAATGCGTGGCCATACTCGTGAATAACATCACCGCTTTTGCGCTCAGGGTGAAGATAAAGCGTTTTGTCTGGATAATAATAGCCGCTTCCAGCGGCATCTTTCTCTGTCATTACGACCTTGTTGATGATGCTTTCAGCCTTATCGCGCTGCCATTGAGGAATGACGGAAAGCTCTTTTTCAATGCCTTCACGCTCAGACTGTGAAACACTATCAGAAAAATTGAGTTTTTGAAGAATGCCGCGTGGCTCTGCCTTCTTCGCCGCCCACGTTGCCTTCCCGGCTTCGCTCCTGCCAAACCCGGCAACGCTGATGCGGGCGCTGTCGGCCCTGCTGCCGGTGGCGGTGATAAACTCGGCCAGCTCCTGACGGGCCTGCCGGAGCTTCACCGCGCTGGCGGTGGTGTCGGCCCCGGCGGCATCCTCAGCCAGATACCGGCGCTTGTACTTGCGCACGGCGCGCTCCCGGGCCCGCTGCATCTGGCTGATCTCGTACCGGGTGTATCTGCCGCCGTTGTACTCGATGTCCCGGGCGTTGAGGGCTTCCAAGCTCTCCTGCGTCCATGCAGGCGGTGCACCCAGCTCAGGGAAGATGGCAAAGAAGGTGTGACGGCAGTTCCAGCCGCAAAGCCCGGCCCCGGTGCCGTAGCCGGTGGCGGCCTCGAAGTCCGGGTAATGTCTGCCCATGTAGTCTACAGCGCCGCCCCGGTGGAACTGCCTGCCCTGCCACTCGGCGTGTGAAGGCCTGGCCCCGCCGTGGGCCGTGGTCTCGAAGAACTCCACCCCCATCTCATCGGCCCGGGCCACCTGCAGCTTTGCACCGGTCTGGTTGACCCCGGTGAGCACCGCCCGGCGGGCGGCAACCTCCAGCGTGTCGGTGTGGCCGGTGGGGTAGGTGACGAACTTCATGCCATCTGCAAGGCTGTCCACAGCCTGTTTGACGGCGGTTTTGTAGTCGAAGGCACCGGTGCTCACCTTGGCCCATGCGGCGTCCAGGGTGCGCTCAAACTGGCCTGTGACGGTGTTGGCCGTGGTGGCGGTCAGGTTCTTCCAGGTGCCCGCCGTCTGGCGTGCTCCGGCGTCCAACAGATTGTTCAGTGCGGCGCTCTCTTCAAAGGGCGTCGGCTCCAGCCCATAGTGGTAATAGATGGCGTCCTCCCGCTCCATGGCTTCGGTGGCCGCCTGCAAAAGCAACTGCCGGATGGCGGTGTCGCTCTTGCCGCTGTACTTCGCCAGCAGCTTGACCACGTCGCTGCGCAGGGCTTCGGTCTGTTGGTAGCGCCACAGCTGCCAGTTGGCCGTCTCGGTGATGGTGCCGGTCTTGGCGATGCGCCGGGCGATGTCCTTTAAAATCTCATCCTCAACGCCCTGCCACAGCGCCACAAAGGCGTCCGGCATGCGGTCGAGGGTAGACGGCGGCAGCATCAGGCACCCCCGCCAAAGGTGAGGACTTCGTCCGTCTGGCTGTCGGCCTTGGCTTCCTCTGCCCATGCGTGGGCCTCGTCCTCGCTCAGGCCGTACCGGGCGGAAAGATACCGGCAGCGGGGCACAAGGCCTGCCAGAGCGTCCTCCCGCAGCTGCGCGGTGCGCTCCTGCTGGCTGATGATATAGCTGTCGTCCCAGTTGACGGAAATGCTGGTGTCCGGGTCCACGTCCGCGCCCAGCAGGTTCTTTGCCGCCCACAGGATGGCCCGCAGGATGCCGATCAGCGCGTTCTCGATGGGAATCTGGTTCTTGTTGGCGTTCTGCACCAGATCCTGCCGGCTGCCGGTGTACTCGGTGGCGGTGGCCACGGTGCCGTTCTCGAAGCTGTAGCGGTGGCAGCCCAGCCCGCACTTGAAGCTCATCAGGTTCAGCATGTCCTGTACCGCCTGGTGGTTCTGCTCGGTGCGCAGGTCGGGGTTGTACTCGTGCCACTCCGGGGAGGCATCCAGACTGCCGTCCCGCCCCGGCAGGGAGTAGAACTGCTGATTGCTCAGGTCGTCGGGCGGGATGTACCGGGGCTTGCCGTCATCGCCGATCACCACCTTGCACAGGCTGCGGTCGTAGAAGATCTTCTTGCCGCCGAGATACAGGTCCTGCCGGTAGTTGTCAAAGGCCAGGTCCACGCCCTGGGCGGCGTCCAGCGCCTCGGCAAAGACGCTCATGCCCAGCCCCAGGCCGGTGTCAATATTCTTGAGCGCCGCCGGGCTGAATAGCGCAAACCACGCCGGGGAGCCGTCCACGGTCAGGCTCTCCACCATGCCCGGCGGGGCCTTGTGCGGAGTGAACACCGGCGTGCCGTCCGGCCCCTCAGAAATGGCAAACCACTCGTTGCGGACGGTGCGCTGCGTGCCGCTGACCGTGTGGGTCTGCAGGTAGGCGCAGGGCCTGCCGTCCATGAGGCACTCGGAAATAAACGCCGCTTCGGTGACCACGCCCCGCTCCACCCGCAGCGGAAGGATGCAGGACGCCGGGTCGTAGTCCAGCCGGATGCGGGCATCCGGGTCCGCTTCTAGCGTGCCGTTTTTGCCCCGGACGCCCTCCACGCTCAGCACGAACGCGCCGGTGCCGGACCAGTAGGCCTTTTCCACCAGCTGGTTGGCGTTTGGCCAGAAATGCAGCTGCCGCAAAAGCCCGCCGGTCTGCTGCTCGTCGCTGCCCAGCAGATAGGCCGCGGTGGCCGCGTCCCCGATCTGGAAGGTGGTCTGATCGTTGAGCAGCAGGTTCGCCCAGTCCTCACAGACGTGCTTGGGCATCCGCAGCGAAGCCCGGCGGCGGGTGTGGTCGCCGTCCTCGCGCCGGATGCGGATGTTGTGCACGCCGGGCACGTTGCCCTGCCACCACTGCCGCCACGTCTCAATGCGGCTATAGTAGGACGGATCCAGCTGCAGATTCTTCGTTTTGTTCGTTTTGTTCAGGTATTCGATAAAAGCAATGACGTTCATCGTGCAGTCAGTCTCCTGTAGTCGCGCTCAATGGTGTACTCGAACGCATCCAGTGTGTCAATGTCGGTGGTGCCATCGTCCAGACGCTCGTCGATGCCGGGGTGCTTCTGGCTCCACAGGGCGGTGGCCAGTGCATCCCGCAGGGTGGCGGCTTCGGGCAGATACCAGAACCGCCCGCCGCCCATGAGGATGGACGTCAGGCGGATGCGGTCGATGATCTGGATCTTAGCGGAGTTGTTCACCCGGTCGGCCAGCCAGAACAGGTTGCTGGCCCGCAGCCGGGCACGGATGTGGTTGATGAGGGTCTGTTCGGCGCTGTCGCAGAACAGGTAGTGGATCTCGCCGTACCGTGCGAACACGGCCAGGCAGAAGGTGAGCAATTGGTTGGCCAGGTAGTCGGCATCCTGGTTGCGGGGGTCCACCCGCTGGGATGCCAGCCCCACGACGCCGGAATAGTACGGCAAAATGCCCGTTGCCACAAAGGCGTGCTGTGAACCGTTGCCGCCGAAGTCCACCCCGATGTGGACGCGCCACGGCTTGCAGGGCTTGTCTGCGGGCCAGAGGAAGCGCTTGTCGTCGGCGGCGATGCTGTCCGCAAACGGGCGGTAGATGATGCCGCCTGCCGCTGCCCACTGGCCGAGAATAAACCGGTTGTAGTACACCGTGCCGGCATATTCTTTTTTCAGCTGCGCCACGAACTCCGGCGGCAGGGTGGGGTTGTCGTCGATGGTGTAGGCCTGACAGTAAATGTCAGCATCACTGTCGAGGAACCGCTTGAACCAGTGCTGGGGGTTATCCGGGTTGCAGGTGCCGTCAAAATGGCTGTGCGGGCAGGAAAGGCGGCTCTTGAGCATCTGAAAGACGCCCTCGTCCCAGGTGGTGATCTCGTCACCGTAGGCATACTCGAAGGCAGCGCCCTGAATGCGGGCAATATGCTTTTTGTTGTCAGCGCCCAGCACATACACCTTGCGGCCAAACAGCTGCACGACATTGCCGGCAGCCGAGGTGCGCACGACGCCCACCAGCTCCGCCCCCCAGAGGGCCCGCATGGGCTCCAGCACGTTGCGTTCCAGCGTGCCCAGGGTGTTGCCCAGCATGACCAGCAGGCCCTCGTCCCGGGCCGCGCAGATGCGCTTCGGGATGGTGACGGCACAGTCCAGATAGGTCTTGCCGCTTCGGGTGGCCCCGGTCTTGATGTTCCAGCGGTGGGAGCAGTTGCGGAGAAACGCCTGCTGATACTCAGTCAATGGCACTGTCGATTCCTCCCAGCAGTTTGCGGGCATTTTCCAGTGCGTCTGCACCGGGGTCCTCCTGCGGGGCTTCCTCGCCCAGCATCTTCAGCAGCACCCCGGCGGCGCGGGCATCGCCGCGCTTTGCGGCTTCGGCCATGCCCATGACCACGCTCATCTGGTTGTCCACGTCCTCCGGGTCCACCTCATCCCGCAGCAGGGCATTCACCCGGCGGCGGTCGGTCTCCGGCAGGCTGAGGTAGTAATCGGCGGCTTCCTTCATGCTGCGCTTGCGGCGGCGTGCCTTGCCGGACGCAATGCCGCCCTGCTGGGCAATCTCTCTCTGTTCGCTCTCCGTTCGCTTGTTGAACGGGATAAGATTCTTCTCGTTGGACACGTCACCACCTCTCATGGTTCAGGTAAAACAAAAGCCGCCCCGGAGGACGGCCATAAAGCAAAATAAGCAGCACCTGTGCACCAGTTTGTTGGACAGCGGATACAGGATGGTGCTGCTGTGCCCGGAACGTACGCCGCCAGACACCCGGCGTGCTGCGCGGCCCCCTCACAGGGCACGCAGATGGAACCGTTGGCCGGACTTGCACCGGCACCAAACCACGCCAGCCCTCTGCGGTGATTGGTCACAGACACCTGCAACGTGGATGTATCATCAATGTTGACCCGCCTTAGCGATGCGGCGCTCTTCCTTGAGCTACAACGGCATATAAAAACCCGCACGTTTCCATGCGGGGCGATTGACGCACATCCTGACGGGGATGAACTACTAAGAAACCGTCGTACGGATTATGTGGCCTCCAGATCGCGTGCGGAGGTCGCGAGGACAGCTAAGGAGTGGGCTGTCACTCTACACGCAGCCACAAGCGGGTGAATCACTCCCATGCGTCAGGCTGCTGCCGTGATGGGGCACGGCGTTGTGGTGTGCCCGGCTGGAATCGAACCAGTGTCCCATGCTCCCGGGGAGCTGCGCTGACCACTGCGCAACAGGCACATAGAAGCAGCCTGCGGAACAGGAGAAGGAAGAAAAGCCCCGCTCCGGAGACTGCGTACATCGGTCAGCCTTTCGGCTTTGCCGATGGTACAATTCAACCACAGAGTTTGCTGCCCTGTAAATGCCGCTGGGCGTAAAAAGCAGGGCGCTTCAGGTTGTGCGGATTGCACAAATCAACTAAGATTCAGCTCGGTTACGACCTCGGCAAGCTGATGCAGACCGGCAGAAATCGCATGGGAGACTTTTTCAGGGCCGGAATAGCCGACCAGCGGCGCAATGTCCGCCTGTTTTTTGTCCTCGACGTAATACAGGATCAGGCATCGGCTGCGCTTGATGGACGCCGGGTCTGCATGGAGCATGTAGGCCACTTCAATGGCTTCCTTCTGCATCTCGGCATACTGGCATTTCAGCTCGTGCAGATGCTGCTCGGCATCCATGGCAGCGTCACTGTTCCGGCCTACCTTGTCGCTGGTTCCGGAGCGCCCCGGAGCGCCGGATGTGCCGGACGTGGTTGTGGTGGCGGCATTCCGCAGGCTTGCAATGTGCTCCTGCTGCTGGCAGATCAGTTCCCGCATCTTCGGCAGGCGCTCAAACCACGCCCGCAGCTGCTGCACATTGCTGGCTTCGCCCGGCTTGGGTGCATCACTCTCAGGTGTCCATTTGCGGATCATGCGTTGTCCTCCATTCCTTCCAGCTTCTTCAGCAGCCCGTCCACGTCATACCGCCAGTGCATCCGCAGCTGGTGCTGCTCCACCTCGATGCCGTGCAGGGCGGCCCACTGCCACGGAATACTTTTGCGGGTTTGGGTCCGCAGAAAGTCCAGCACAGCGCTTGCGGGCACCGCAAAGGTGCGGTTCACCTTGCCCCTGTAGTTGATGACCACATGGGCCGTCTGGCCCTTGTAGGACGCCGCAGCGGCCATGTCGGTGATGTGCTTCAGCTTGTGATACCGCTGCTTTGCGGGGTCGTAGCTGCCGAAGATCTTGGTCAGCTGGATGCTGGGTGTCTCGATGGTCTTTAACTCGAAGTAGTGGTGCATGGGGTAGCGGTAGACGTCAAAGTCACAGATGTTGTCGATGGAAAAGCTCAGGTTCTCGTTGCCGCCGTAGTAGCTGGCGGCGCTGTCCTTCAGGCGGTAGCACCACGCATCCGGCGGCATGGACTTCTTCCAGTCCGCTTCAAACTGTTTTCCGGTGTTCAAATCCTTCTCCTTTCGGTACAGCTGCCGGAGGGCGGCCCCGGCGGTGGGGTCCGGGTAGTGCTCAGGGTTCCAATACATGGGGCGCGTCCTCCTTTGCTGTGCTCTTTTTCAGCCGCTTCAGGCTTTGTTCGATGGGCGTGGTCAGAAAGTCGTTCCCGCCGGGCTCCGGGCGGCTCACAGGCCGGTTCCGTCCGCTCCCGACGGGATGGGCTTTCCGGTAGTCCTCCACCGAGTGGTACTTGCCGGCCTCTGCCTCCTGCAGTGCTGTGCGCACATAGGCCCAGCTGCGGCCGCCCAGATCCGCGCACCTGCCGATCACGGCAGACACCAGCTCATTGCCCAGCCGGTCGGCGTATTCCGCCAGCTCGGCCTTGCCTTTGCCGTTCAGCTTGCCGATGCTGCTCTCGAACTCCATCACAAGGGGCTGTGTCGTCGTCTTCGTCCGGGTCGGCTGCGCAGCAGACGAGGACTTGTTAGCTTGTTGGTTGGTTATAATGGTTAAGTTATGGTTAGCAGCTGGTTGGTTGCTGGTTGATAGCTGGTTGGTAAGCTGGTTAAGGCCTGTGATGCTTACGTAGTTATTGAGCGTGATAACGCTGTATTTCGGCCCTGTCCGGATGGTTATCCAGTTGGTTGATCGCAGGTGTTCCAAAGCCGTCCGGACGGATTGTTCGGACATCCGGAGCTGTTTTGCAAGGCTGGCACGGCTGGTGACCAGCTCGCCGGGGTGGATCGTGATGCCCTGCCATTGCTTCTCCTGCCAGTTTGCGGTGAGCAGCAGGTGGAAGAACAGTCGGGCGGTGTTGGGCTCGGTGTACCATTCCCAATCGGTCAGGCCGCGTGGGAAGGCCACGAACCCGCGTGTCGGGTCAATGCCCACGGCCGGACCTCCTTTCGGTTGAATGGGTTAAAACGGCAGGTCATCGGTGTCTTCGATGAGGGCGTCGTCTGCGGGAAGGTCTGCGGCAGGGGTTGCTGCACTGCGGGGCGCATAGTCGGCAAGGTGCTCACCGGGGTACATCTGGCCGCCCTGCAAAGTGGTCTGCACAGGGGCCGGGGCTGGAGGCGGGTCAAAGGGCGTTGCCTCCTCGGTGGGGGTCATCTCCGGCACGGCAGGAGTGGCCATCATGTCGGCCAGCGTCTGCATCCACCGGAAGGTCACCAGCCCGCCGGGCTGGATGTCATCAGCGTCCACGTTGTAATAGGTCTTGCCGTTGTATTCGCGGCTCTTCAACTCCCGCGCATAGACCGTGACATAGTCGCCCTTCTGCAGCATCCCGTCCCACTGCTCCAGCCCGTGCCAGACGTTTACCTGCACATACAGGCCCTCCCAGTTCCCGGCGGCGTTCTTCACGCTATGGGCCTTGATGTCAAACTTGAGCACCTGTTTCTGGCCGGCATTCCGGATCTCCGGATCCTTGGCGAGGGTGCCATGGAGCAGCACCCCGGTGCTCGTCTTGATGATCATGCGTCCTCACCTCCGGCAAAGGGGTCGTCAGCGGGTTCGTCGGCATCCTCCACGGCCAGGGCGTCCGCCTGGGCAGCGGTGTCCCGGATGCGGGTCCAGCGGGGAGAAGGGGCCGCGTCATCCAGCTCCCGTGCCGTGCCCTCGGCATCCACCCGGACGGGCACTTCACTCTCATCGTACAGGGCGCCGAAGGTGGACGGAAATGCCTCCCGCAGAGCATGCACCAGGGCCACCTTACGGATCATGGTGGCCTTCTTGCCCTTCCAGAGGGATTTGCCGGTGTCGTACTCGGCCAGCTTCACCTCCTCGTAGCTGGGGCGGGTGCGGTCTTTCCGGTAGACCTTGGCCCAGCCGCCCAGAAGCTCCTCGCCCTCATAGACGATGGAACCCTCCCGGTGGTCCAGCTGCCCGGCTTCCGTGTCCAGCACGATGATGCCGGCCTCAAAGCCGTCAAAGGCCGGGTGCCGTTCGGCCATCTGCATGTAACAGTTCTTGCCCAGGACGATGGTGCTGGGGGTGTCTTCGCTGTTGTTGTCGTAGTGGATCAGATAGGCCTCTTTGGTGAAGGGGTTCAGCCGGTACTGCTTGCAGGTCTCCAGAAAGATCTTGCACTCGGCGTCGGTGGCCTTGGCGCAGATGAAGTTGCGCACGTCGGCAAAGCTGACCGTGAAATGCTGGCCATCCGCGGCGGTGATCTCCACCGGCACGGACGGGGAAGCGGCCTGCAGGGCCGTGCTCTGGGCCGCGCGCTGCTGCATGGCAGCCATGCGGGATGCGGTGCCCTGGACCGGGGCGGAAGTGGGTGCGGACGTGGTGGGCGCAGATGCGCCGTTGCGAGTGAATGCCATATAAATTACCTCCTGCATTACTTAACAGAACCATACCGGAAGCCGCGCTCTGCGGCTCCCTGCTTGAACCATGCAATGTCCTCCGGGGTGAACTCCACCCAGAAGGAATAGCGCTTGCGGGCCGGTGCAGCGGGCTGTGCGAACTGCTGCAGCACCTCACAATCCAGTCGGCCGGAAGCCGTGACAAAGGCGTTGCTCTGTGCGGCCTGCCGGGCTTCCTCCCGCACCTGCCGTTCCTCTTCTGAGGGAGGGGCGGCGAACGGTGCGGCGGCTTTTGCACGCTCTGCGGCTTGCCGCTGGGCTTCGGCCTCTGCCTGTGCGGCGCGGGCATCCTGTCGGCGCTGATGCTCGTGGAGGGCGTCATTGACGCTGAAGGCCCGCAGGTATTCGGTGGTGCAGGCTTCGGCGTCCTCGCCGCAGGTGTCCCGGATCAGGCGCAGTTCTTCCCGCCGGGTCTCCACCGCCAGGCGCAGCTCCTTGGATGCTCTGGCAAGGTCGTATGTCTTGTTCAGCCACTGGGGCACCAGCAGCCGGTCAAAAGAGATCAGCGGTTCCAGCTCCCTGATGCAGTCCCGGTAGACCAGCCGCAGGGAGGACGCTTTTTCCTCCCGCTCGGCCTGCTCCACGGCCTTGACCTGCTGGTCAATGGCCCCAGACACCTGCTTGCACTGGGCCTGCATGGCCTTGATGCGCTGGCCAAAGGCTTCCAGCGGGTCGGTATAGAGCTTCTTCGCGGCCCGCAGAGCGTCGCCCAGTTGCTTGTCCCACTTGTTGACGGCGGCCCGGTCGGCCTTGGCGTCCTTGATGGATTCCGGGGTGTACACCCGGCCGGTGTAGGCGGCCAGAAGCTCGTCCAAATTTTTCTGGACTTCTTCCTCATTCCAGCGCATGGCCGGGATGACCGGGCGTTCCACCCGGACAGTCAGTTCATTCGTCATCTTCGTCTTTCTCCTGTTCCGCCGCTTCCTGTGCGGCCTGCTGTTCGTTGGTCAGGAAATAATAACCATCCGGCGGTTCCAGCGGCGGGCCGTAACCGTCCAGGGCAAGGCCATACATCGGGTTCATCAGCAGGCACCTCCGTCGTAGCCCTCCGGCTGGCGGCAGAGCAATGCGGCCTCCTGCCGGATGCTATTCAGCGTGTTGCAGATGTACTGGAAGGTGTTTTCCAGGTCCTCACCCGTCAGGCGGGAATAGCTGCCCTTGCAGCTGTTCCAGATGGCAAGCATTGCCTCCGGGCAGTGATTGGCGGTTTCAAAGTCGGTCTGTCCAAGGTCGTCCATCCGGCTGGTCATGGCCTTCATCCGGCGTTCCAGCTGGGCGCTGTTCTTTTTCAGGCGGTCGTTCTCTTCCTGCAGCTCCCGGTTGCGGGCATCCGCAAGGCCCCACGCCTTTTCTGCGGCCCGGCGTTCCACTTCTTCCTCGTCCACCACCGCGGTGATGGGCTGGTGCTTTAAGGCGTCCTCGGCTTTGTGGGCACGGGCTTCGGCCCTGTCGCGTTCGGCTTCGGCCTTCTGACGCTGGAGGTTGGCCGCAATGCGGCTTTCGTACATTTCGTTATAGCTCTGCACTGCCTTTTCTTTTTCGGCATTCAGCCGGGCGTTCTGCTCGGTCAGGCCCTGCACGTCCGCAAGGGCGGCATCCCTCTGGGCTTCGACATCTTGGATGTGGCTTTCCGCCCAGGCAGCCCGATTCTGGGCACCCAGCAGCTTGTCCCGCTCAGCCTCGGCAGCATTGGCGCGGTCCTTTTCGGCCTTGATCTGGGCAAGGGCTTCCTGATACTGCTTGTGTGTTGTGATATCACCGCTCTTGACCTGTGCCACCAGCTCTGCCGGGGCGCTGGGCTTTGCCACGGCATACAGCAGAGACGGAGACAACTCTTTCAGCACTCGCTGCTGGCGGGGGCTGCTGTTGTCCATCAGGACGGCCACCTGTAACAGCCGGTAAGCGGTATCTTTGGTGATGCCGATGGACACGCACCACGCCCGGAAGGTGTCGTCTCCACGGTTTCCGTGCTTCGAGTCGTCGCAATTTGCGACAACTCCGCACAGCGCTTCATGCGCAATGGCGATGGCGTCACCCATGCGAATCAGGCCGCGCTCGGCCAGTTTCTTGCCGTGCTGGTACTCCTTTTCTGCAAAGTGCAGGTCCTCCACGGTCTGGTCGGTCAGCCCGGAATAGTCGAACGCCGGGCGCATCTCATCCGGCACGGTGGTCAGGGGCTTGTCCTGTGTCGTCTGGGTTCCGGGCACTTCCGGTTTGTCAACATCCGCAGAGTGAGCGGGAGTTAAATGCTTTTCGCCTTCGGTCTGGTAGCTGTTGCACTCCTGCACGGGATGGCCGCAGCTGTGGCAGTTTCCGAAGCATTCTTCTTTGCACCCGCCACAGGTACAGGTAGAGCAGATGCAGGGAGCGGGAACACCCGAGGAAGAATCCTCTTCCACTGGGTCGATGGGGGCATTTTTGCAGGGCTTGGCATCCCTGAGGGCGGTGAGCATCCGATCCGGAAGCTCGTAGTCGTCCATCGGGATGAACTCGTCGCTGGTCAGAAACGCTTCCGGGGTCAGCCACTTTTCAACGGCCTTGGCTTTGTCGAACTTCTGGGCCAGCAGATGGCTTTCCTTCCAGGTCTGTGCGGATTCGTCCCAGCGCCAGAAGCGTCCACGGAAATAGGCATAGCTGACACCGTTGCAGTTCTGGCTGACGATATATTCGCTCATATCTTCACCTCCGTGTCCTTCAGGCGGTCGAGCATCTCGGCCTGCAGGTCCTTGCTCATGGGCACGAGACTGTTATTCTTCCAGCCGTAGCAGAGGATGGTGCCGTAGATGTTATGGCCACGATAGATGCGGTTCAGCCCTTTGCCGAAAACGCCGAACAGCAGCACCGCCGGGGTGCGGGGCAGCACCTCCTGCGTGCAGTCGCAGCCCAGCATGGCTTCGATGCCCTGCAGTGTGTCCGGCAGGGCGGTGACCACCGGGGCCTTGCCCGGCTCGATCAGGATCCCTTTCATTGTAAAACCTCCGATTTTGTGGTATTATCGGGGTGATGTGATTGGCGAATCCATCATCCCTTGCAGCTCGTCGGTGTTGGCGCACCGGCGGGCTTTTTGTTTTTGGTCAGCATATACTTGCCGTAGCTCAGCCCGGCCTGTTCTGCGGCCCGGACATCTGCCAGCAGCGCGTCATGGCGGCCTTCTGCGGTCGCCTTCCACAGCGCCCGGTGCCTCTGCTCGGTCCTGGTGCCAGACGCCCGCCACTTGCGGTTGCTGGCGTTGTGGCGGTTCCGGGAGCACTCCGGGCAGTATTTGCACCGGTTGCCAACGTTGTACAATAGCTTGCCGCAGCTGGCACAAGGGCGGGTGTGCTGCATCCGGTTCATGCGCCCATCTCCTTGTCATGCGGGTAGTCATCATTGCGTGCGTGGTTGCGGGTGATTTTGCCATAGCGGCCGCCCTTGCCCTCCCGTTCTTCACGGTCCTGCGCCAGGAAGCCCAGCTTCATGCACAGCAGCCCCAGCAGGACCAGCACCACCGCTGTGGTGAAGGTGTTGCCATTGATCGCGCCGCCCGTCTGTGCGGTGCCCTCGGCACCCATGCCCAGCACCAGACCCACACTGCCGCAGGCCACGGCCAGCCAGTGCCATACTCTTGACTTAATCTTCATCGTCGTCCTCCTCTTTCAGCGCGCGGATCGTGTTGTAGAGCAGTCCAGACGCCCAGCCCATCTGCCGCTCAAAATCGTCCGGGAAATAGCTCTTCAGAATCTGCGCGATTGCGCACACCAGAAGATGCAGCACGTCGCTGGGACCACCTTCGACCTTGATGGTCGAGTCCTCACTGTCGATGTAAAGTTTTGCCTTCATGTTCATGCTCCTTTCTCAACCTTCGGGAAGAAATACTCTCCGATCTGCTCCTGCGGGATGTGCAGCTCCCTGCAAATGGCGGTGATCTCGTAATGGCGCCACTCATTGTTCTTTTGCTCCGGCTTCGGGTTCAGGCGGGTGGACAGGGTACTTTCACCCATGCCGACCAGCTTGGCAAACTCCCGGTGCTCAAACCCTTCGTCCTCGATGAGGCGGGCCAGCTTCAGGTAAGGGCTTCTTGGCTTTCTCATGGCTTTTGTCCTCCTTCTTTTTGCGGATGTGTGCCAGCCGCTCCGGCTGGCGTTTGTCCCAGCGCTGTTCTGCCCAGCGCTTGTTGCGGCCGTTCATGCTTCCAACTCCAGCAGTCAAGTCTCGGCCAGGGTCTGGCACACCTGCAGGGAGAAGCCGATCAGCTCCTCCCCGCAGGCAGCGGCCAGAAGGGCGTCACCTACGATCATGTCCCGGCCGCAGTGGGCATACAGGTCGGTGGCATCTTCGTTGAGCGGGAGCCGCCGGAGCTTGCCCTCTTCGTTGAGGATGAGCTTGATGCTGTCCACCGGCTCCCGCGCCCAGCTGGGGTCGAGGATGCTGTCTGCGGCCTCGATCGGGCCGTCCACCAGCGCCTGCATGGTCTGTAGGGTCAGGGTGCCGTCCGCATCGCACCGGATCAGGCGGCATTTGCTGCCGGGCTTGAGCAAGATCATGTAACGTTCCATCTGTGTACCTCCTCTTTTTAGTCCGGGCTGAAAGTCTGGAACCGGTCATCGTGCCGGCTCTTGAATTCTTTCAACTCTCGGATATCTTCCGGCGTACAGCCGGTGTCCTCGTACTTGGCGAGGAGCTGCACAAGCGTCTCCTTGCGCTCCGGGCTCCAGTAGCCCGTCTTGATCCCGCTGCTGCGGGGGTGTGTCAGTCGGTCCATGGGGTATACCTCCTTGTTGGTGTCTCCCTTCTGCGGTATACTGGGTGAAAACAGGAGGGAGGTGGAAAAATGGATAGAAAAGAAATCTGCGAAGCAATCGTTCTGACTGCAGCTGAGAAAAAACTGCTGAAAGAGATTTACAGGAATCCGCACCGGAAATGTGAACGGGCAGAAGTAGAAGCACTTGAAGAGGTAGGTCTGGTGGAACAGGACACGGAAAAACAACCAAACTTTGGCGTCCCATTCCCAGTTGGGACCTACTATGTATCAGACTTCTATTTTGTGTACAAAGAGTACCTGCGGGACAAGCGCCGGGACATGACCCTGCAATCCCTCTGGCTGCCTATTGTGGTCAGCATCATTACCACCCTAACAGTAAACGCACTACAATGGTTGTGGCCGCTGCTATTACAATGGTCTTCCAGTTGTCACTGAGAAAGTCCTTCATGAGATTCGCCTCCTTTTAATGCAGGAGATTCTTGACTGTCTCAAGAATCAGAATGAGGTCGCTGCGGAGACTCAGGACGCTTCCGTGAATGCTCTCGAAGTTGCTCAGAAGGGTCGCGAGAGTGCCGTAGATATCACTGATCTGCCAGACAATTCGCAGGAGCAGGAGACTTTGGACAAAGCAGGTGACGCTGAGAATTAAGCTGCTTCGTTTAAGTTTCCGAATCTCATCTTCCATCGCCCGGCCTTCCGGTTCCAGCGGTTCGCCGGGCTTTTTGTTGTCGTTCATCTTCTTCACCTCCTTGTTGGATAGGGTGTTGTCGTTCATGTGAATGTGTACCTCCTTGTTGGTGGCTCCCTTCTGCGGTATAATCGGGGCAGAAGGGAGAGATTAAAATGGCAGGTCAAAGATTTAGATGTCCTTACTGTGGGGTTGAATTTTGCGAATCTAACGAAAATACCGTGACACGGACAATCGACTTCAACCGGTCACAAGATGAATTGATGGTAACAGGCTATACATGGCTTAATCATGAAATCAGGGCGAGATATCATCGCTGTCCAGCGTGTCAGGAATATTCAGTGAGAATTACAGGGTTCAACGATGCTTTTGCGCTGACCTATCCTCCTTATGTTGGAATTGTTCTCCCGGATTATATCCCGGAGGCAATCAGGGCGGATTATGTCGAGGCGTGTGCTGTTTTGGATTCAAGCCCCAGAGCATCGGCCACATTGGCACGTCGCTGTTTGCAGGGCATGATCCGGGATTTCTGGGGCGTGAAAGCCGGGAATCTTGCCGGGGAAATTGAATTGATTAAAGATAAAATTCCTGCCGAACAATATTGTGTACTGAACGGAGTAAGGCGGTTGGGGAATATCGGCGCTCACATGGAAAAGGATGTGAATCTGATCGTTGATATCGACCCCGGAGAAGCACAAAAACTCGTCAAACTTCTGGAATTGCTCCTGAAGGACTGGTACATTGCCCGACACGAGCGTGAAGAACTATACAACGAAATTCTTGCTATTGATCAAGAGAAGCAAGGTGAGCGTCACAGGGGTTGAGTGAATCGCTCCTTGCCAGAAGTTTGCCGTCCAAAGTCCAGTACTGAAAAACTTCATAGACCGGGTTTGCATCCGTGCCATCTCCCGCCAGAGTGACGGTCTCAATGACCTGAATCACTCTGGCGGCTTTTGCTTCCCGTGGGATTTTGAATGGGTTGTCCATCATCTTCTTCACCTCCTTGTTGGATAGGGTGTTGTCGTTCATGTGAATGTGTAC
>ERZ831773.1685-NODE-1685-length-21545-cov-36.391624_pt1 | contig 21545 bp, 16 predicted proteins | sample MGYA00519696_ERZ831773 | MGnify/ENA primary metagenome ERZ831773 (study PRJEB31850, sample SAMEA3708720) | human gut metagenome | biome: human gut; feature: human-associated habitat; material: faeces | place: China | collected 2014 ...
TTGCCCGGCTGTTCAGACATTCCACATGAATCGTGCCTGACATAGTTTCAATGTCAAATTTTTTCTCAGTAATATATCCATTATCCATCAGATATTTGGCAAAAATGCGCACGCCGTTTCCACTGATGGCAGATTCACTTCCGTCTGCATTAAAAATACGCACACCCAATTTCCCATCAATTTCTACCGGTCCATAGAGCACACCGTCAGCGCCAAGCCCAAATCCTCTCTGGCAGAGAAGTGCAATTTTCTTTCCCTGAAGCTGTACCTGATTTTTCTTCGGATCAAGAATCAGATAATCGTTTCCAAGTCCCTGATATTTACTCATAATAATTGTATTTGCCATAACCATATCTCTCCTTCTGATTTATAATCCCGGATACTTCCCTCTTTTGTATCTGCACCGATAATCAATTGTCGGGCAATCTTCCCAACTCATTTCGCCACTTGTCTGAGTCCCCACTCACTGCTTATTGCTCTTCGCAATTGAAGCTGGAGGCTTGCTTGATTCGGTTAAATTTTGTGTCAGGCGATTTTCTTATATCACATCCTGACTTTACATTCATTATATTCTATCATTTTTACCATGTATATAGAGTAAAATGCTTGAAATATTGCAAAAAATGCTCTGCAAGTGTTACAAAAAAAGACCATTATATCAGTTCTCTGATATAACAGCCTTACAGCAACATCACTCCTCTCTGTTCAGTTTTCTATTTCTTTACCCTATTTCGAAATAGTTACAAAGTTTTTACAATTGCTTTGTGTTTTTATGATACTATTATTCTTGAATAATGTCAACATTTTTGTAGCATATTTCTTTTTTTACCGTGAAAATCTGATTTTTTCCACAAAAGCAGCAGAAGAAAAAATCCCATCCACATCAGACACAATCCTTCCGGCAGTCCTGGAGTTGTATAATCCAACTCTATCCGATGTGATCCTTTAGAGATCTTTGACCCAAGAAACATTCTGTTGGCTTTATTTGTCTCCTGTTTTACTCCATCTACATAAAGTTTCCACCCTGGACTGTACGGGATTGTAAATACAAGTTCTCTTTCCTTTGAAAAATTAACTGTACAGCAGATATGGTCTCCATCTACAGTCAGATCCTCCGGTGCCTCTGTCCTCCGTTCTTCTGTTAATTCCGAAAGACCATCCATTTTCTGCGCAAAAATCCGGATGCCATCTGTTTTATATTTTCCCGGAGTCGCAAATACAAGTTTCACTTCATTCATTGGCTTCTCATTATATAAAAGATTCATTCCGTAATTGGTTCTTCCACTCCCGAAATTATCCTTTATTGATAATACACGAAGCGACTGCGTATACATTTCTCCATCATGTGGATAAACAATCTTTACATCTGCATTTACATTGTCTTTTTTTTCAAATACAGTACGGAAAGTTTTATTCTTACCCTTATAGGAAAGCCCGTCAAAAGTCACATATGTCTCAGAATTTGTCTCTCCTTTAAAAGTCAGAACACAGCTTGCATCCTTTTTTTCTGCGCAGATCAGGCCATTTTTCCATGTCATATCCTTCATATCATGAACAGTATAGGGAATCTCTTTTACATGAAGACTCAAATTTGTCTTTTCCATTCCTTCTGCATCTTCCCTTTTCAGAACAACTCCCTGCATAAGGGCTTCCTGCCTCTGGACAGGATTCATTTTCATGTATGAAGATACCGGAATATAACTGTCATACGTATAAGCAAAAGGCAGCGAATCCGGATCCGTGTAAAGAATGCGATCCTTTTGTCCTGTTTCCTCACTTTTCTTTACCACTCCATAGGGCACAATTCCCTCTTTTGCAAGAAAATACTTTACCGAGAACAGTTTTGACAGCCAGGTTCTGCTGTTTAAGCTATAGAAAATCTGATCCATGGAACTGTTCATATATACTTCATTAAAGAATGTGCCGGTTCCCTCAGGTGCAATCGAAAATCTGAATTTTCCCGCATTTATTTCATTCAGCATAGAAGTGTTGCAGAGTGTATTCATATTACGCTGGTCTACACGGACCAGGGAACTGTTTGGTAATTCCTTAATCGTATCTTCTATTTCACTGTGGCATTTTCCATATGCCCGTCCCCTGTTAACATAAGCAGAAATGATTGTTTTATTTTTATGTCCACGTCCTGATCCATTATAATAAAACCAGATATTTGTTCCCACGCTCAGAACAATAAAAAATGTGAAAAATATTGCCTGTCTCTTTTTATTGTTTGCCAGAAACCTATATCCTGTCAGAAATGCAGCAATCATGCATAACAGAAGAATTCCTGCTACTCCGTTATTTTTCCCTTTGAAATGAGGATAAAAAATCAAAAACGCAGAATACAGGGACACGATAGCAGCCAGAATTATCTTCTTTTTTGTTGTAAGCCCGAAAAATTCCTGAAACATCTTCACAAAAATATAAGAAAACAACATTGAACATGCCCATGTCCATCGATTTGTTGTATATGAAAATCCATTCATAATTCTGCCAGCCAAAGGAATACATACCATTACAGTTACCAGTGCTGTTCCAAGTTTCAGGCTCAGATATTTTCCTTTCTGCATAAACAGAACTATGATTGCCAGTACACATACCCCTGCAACTCCAATGTAAGAAAACCTGGTCTTATTACTTGCTCCTGAAAAAGCAGCCAACAAAGTGACATAAAAACGCCTGCTGTACAGAATCGGCATATATCTCTGAACATTCATCCGTGAATTTCCCATCATTGTCTTAATAATTGGAAGCAACACCGGTGACGATATCATCAATGCGATCATTGTATAGATTCCGATTTTCCCTGCCATTCCTGCAAATTCTCTCAGAATAAACCTGCTATGCTTTGTAAAATAACGAAAGACCACATAGATTACCGTAAATACTGCCAGCATATAAAAAAAATAGAAATTACTCACTGCCGAAAGAACGATTGTCCATATATACAGATATGGCTTCTTCCTGTCATATATCCTGTCTATCCCCAACATGATCAGAGGAAGATAAATGACCGGGTTCATAAAATAGGGATGATCCAGTCCCGTCACGATCATCCACTGAGAATATACATAAATCAGACTTCCAAGAAAAACCGGCAGTTTTTTGTTCTTATTATAAAAACAATACATGGAGAATGTAATACCCGCCAGATAATATCTCAGAAAACACAGAAATGCATAAAGATATTCCGTGTATCTGGAAGGAACAAGCACAGCCAGCAGATTCAGCGGGTCTCCGATCACATAATAATGTAATGTTGTAAGAATATCTGCTCCGTTTCCTATATGCAGATTCCACTGTGGTATATTCAGTCTGTGCGCAAACACCAGATCTCTTATAATCTGTCTCAGATAATTTCCCCAATATTCAAGTGCAATGTAATGCTGTTGCATACCATCACCTTTATGAATAAATGATTTTCCATTTTTCATAAAAATGAATAGTATAATGCAGAAAATCCCGCACATCGAAAGGGAATATATCCCGTAATAACAATATTTTTCTTTTTGTTTATCTTTTTCCACTTCCAATATTATTCCTCCTGCTGCTGAATTTTTATCTTTCTGCAGAACTATAATATTCTTATAATTGTTCAGTATCTTCGCAGTCAGTAAATCACATAGCTTCACAAAAAGCTTATATATTTTAACAGATTCTTGTTCTTTGTCTGTAAAATCGACTTATTATATTTCATGATAGATATCTTTTGACCCCGGCACCATTAAATGATAGTATAAATACAATACCAAATAATCACATTATCCAAAGGCGGTTCGACAATGCTTTTATCAGAACAATTTTATCAGACAGAGAAAACCGGATACCTGAATGAACAGTTCCGGATTTTCCACATCAAAGACCAGACCAGTAAAGAATTCACCTATCACTATCATGATTTTCATAAAGTAGTTATTTTCATCTCCGGCAAGGCTGCATATCATATAGAAGGAAAAGCTTATCAACTGAAACCATGGGACATTCTTCTGGTAAACCGCCATGCCATCCACCGCCCGGAGATTGATCCTTCTGTTCCGTATGAGCGTTTCATTCTCTGGATCCAGAACGATATTCCCTGGCAGGAACTGCTGAAATGCTTCCAGAAAGCAAATGACCGAAGCTATAATCTGGTACGTCTGAACTCTGCTCTTCAGGAAAAGATGAAAGACATCCTGTTTGAACTGGAAAATTCAGCAAAATCCGATGAATATGGAAGGGAAATCCTGACACAGTCACTTTTTCTTCAGTTTATGGTTTATCTGAACCGTATCTTTCTGGAAAAGCAGTACATTTTTGATAAAAAATCCTACACCTTTGACTCGCAGATTGCCAACATTCTTCAGTATATTAACCATAACCTGAAGGAAGACCTTTCTGTGGAAGCTCTTTCTGCAAAATATTATGTAAGCAAGTATCACCTGATGAGGAAGTTCAAACAAGAAACCGGCTATACCATTCATAATTATATTGTAAATAAACGCCTTCTTATGGCACGTACTCTAATCTCAAATGGAATGCCTGTGACAAAAGCAGCACAGGAAAGTGGATTCGCAGAATACAGCACTTTTTCCCGGGCATACCGTAAGCAGTTCAAAACCACCCCCAGCGAAGAACTGCCTCATTATAGCAATCCTCTAAAATAATGCATCCACTACTTTTACACAACAATTCCATAACACAAAAAAGATGTAACCATGTCTGAAAGAATCTTTCTTCTCAGACATAATTACATCTTTTATTGTTCTCAGGTCATGCAGATATTCGTGCTCCGCTTACTGTTTCACTTTCTTCTTCGCTGTCGCACAGTAGAATACGAATCCCAGCAGTACCAGTGCCACGATCATCCATCCAGCCAGTGCTGCTGTTCCCAGACCTGCAAATTTATCATAGTAACCTTTCAGATAGATCACAATGATAATCGCCGGAATTCCATAGGCAACATAATTTTTCAGACATTTCGGGAATTTCATGCCTGTACCGGCATTCACCTCTGCAATGAAATTGTCCCATCCCCATCCGTTCTTTCTGGTACAAAACAGAAGGTAACCAAGACTTCCAAGAGGAAGAAAGTTATTAGAAACAATAAAGTCTTCCAGATCCATGATGTTGCTTCCATCTCCGAATGGCTGGAATCCGGAAAGTACATTGAATCCAAGCACACATGGAATGCTTAAGATCACAACCAGAACTGCGCAGACAACAACACTCTTTTTACGGTTCCAGCCAAACAGTTCCATATTAAACACGATCAGATTCTCAAATACAGCAATGATCGTTGAAACCGCAGCAAATGTCAGAAACAGGAAGAACAGACTTCCCCACAAAGCCCCTCCGCTCATCTTTGCAAAAATATTGGGCAGAGTGATAAAGATAAGGCTTGGACCTGCATCCGGCTGGATTCCATAGGAGAAGCATGCCGGAATAATGATAAATCCTGCTGTCAGCGCAACAAAAGTATCGAGTACGGTGATGCTTACCGCCTCTCCGGTAAGGCTTCTGGATTTGTCCAGATAACTTCCGAAGATCAGCATGGCACCAATACCAATGGATAATGTAAAGAATGACTGACTCAATGCCGCAAATACTACATTACCAACTCCTGCTTCCTTAATCTTCTGAAAATCAGGAACCAGATAGAAGCGGATTCCTTCTCCCGCGCCTTCCATCATTACTGAATGAACCGCAAGGATCACCATAATGATAAGCAGTGCACTCATCATTACTTTGGAGATTTTTTCAATACCATTCTGCAATCCCATGAAACAAACTGCAAATCCGATCAGACAGATAATAACCATCCATAACATCATCGTCGGTGCATTTCCCAGCATATCGGAAAAAGACTGTGTTACTGCTTCCGGAGTCGCTCCAACGAAATCTCCCCGCAGACTCTTCACACAATAGTAGATCATCCATCCTCCTACTGTTGTGTAAAACATCATCAGCATATAACATCCAATAATACCAATAATTTTCAATGGCTTCCAGCAGCTTCCTGCAGGTGCCAGTTTGTCAAAACATTTCGCAACACTTGTATGGCTTCCCCGTCCTACCGCAAATTCTGCTACCAGAACCGGAATACCGAGAATAACCAGAAAACATAAGTAGATCAGGATAAAGGCCGCGCCTCCATATGCCCCGCAGATATACGGAAACTTCCACACGTTTCCAATACCGATGGCACATCCTGCTGACACCAGGATAAAACCAAGGCGTGAGCCGAAAGACTCTCTTTTCATACTGTTTTTCCCCCTTTATGGAATTGTTATGTGACTGTTCATCAATCATAATCACATAGCTGTGGATGTACTGAACAGTTCAGACAGATATTCACAATCTGCCAATTCAACGCGCTAACGTGTTTTTGCGCACGATAAAAGGGCCTCATGATTCAGCCCTTTTATTTTGCAGCAGACATGATCTGCTCACAATGTTCTGTTTACAAAATCATTACTGCCCGCTCTGTAGTAATGAACTCACCATATACAAAAATGGGAGTCTTCTCAACTGAGATAAACGAGTCAGGCCTTATTCTTACGTCCACAGCACTGTTTGTATTTCTTACCGCTTCCACATGGGCAGGGATCGTTCGGATATACTTTGATTTCTTTTCTCTGAACCGGTTTCTTAGGACCGGCACTGTCATCCTTGTTTGTTCCGGTAACTTTAGCTACCTGTTCACGCTCGATCTTCTGCTCTACATGTACATGGTACAGCATACGAAGAGTATCTTCCTGAATGGATGTGATCATTTCGTTAAACATATCAAATGCACTCATTTTATATTCAACAACCGGATCTCTCTGTCCATAAGCAGCAAGTCCGATACCCTGACGAAGGATTTCCATATCATCAATGTGATCCATCCACTTGCTGTCAATGCATTTCAGAAGTACAACTCGCTCTAATTCACGAAGCTGTTCCGGTTCCGGGAACTCTGCTTCTTTTGCTTCATAAAGCTTCACTGCCTCTTCTTTCAATGCATGCTTGATCTCATCACGTTTCTTACCTTTTACAGTCTCAAGAGTAAGCGGCTGAACCGGAATAATCGGGAGAAGTACGCCGTTAAATTCATTCAGATCCCACTCTTCGGAATCTACATCATCAGAGAAACACATATCTACATAAGTATCAACTGTATCCTGAATCATCTTGTAGATTGCCTCACGCATGTTCTCACCATCAAGAACCTGACGACGCTCTTTGTAGATGATCTCACGCTGCTCATTATTTACCTGATCATAATCAAGAAGATTCTTACGAATACCAAAGTTGTTAAACTCAATCTTCTCCTGTGCTTTCTCGATTGCATTGGAAAGCATCTTATGTTCGATCTGTTCATTCTCAGCAACACCCAGAGATGTAAAGATCTTCATAAGTCTCTCAGAACCGAACAGACGCATCAGATCATCTTCCAGGGAAATGTAGAAACGGGACTCACCCGGGTCACCCTGACGGCCGGAACGTCCACGCAGCTGATTATCAATACGTCTGGACTCATGACGTTCTGTACCGATGATCATCAGACCGCCAGCCTCTCTTGACACATCATCCAGCTTAATATCAGTACCACGGCCCGCCATGTTAGTAGCAATCGTAACTGCTCCTGCCTGACCTGCCTGTGCTACGATCTCAGCTTCCAGTTCATGGAACTTCGCGTTCAATACATTATGTTTGATTCCCTGTCTCTTCAGCATACGGCTGATAAGTTCGGATGTTTCGATTGTAATTGTACCAACCAGTACCGGCTGCTGTTTTGCATGAGCCTCAACTACAGCATTGACAACTGCGTTGAATTTCTCTTTCTTCGTCATATAAACAGCATCTTCATGGTCAACACGGATTACCGGTCTGTTCGTCGGGATTTCTACAACGTCCATTGCATAGATATCACGGAACTCTTTCTCCTCTGTGATAGCTGTACCGGTCATACCGCCCTTCTTGTCATATTTGTTAAAGAAGTTCTGGAATGTGATCGTTGCCAGAGTCTTGCTCTCACGTTTGATCTTAACATGCTCTTTTGCTTCAATCGCCTGATGAAGACCGTCAGAATAACGGCGTCCCGGCATGATACGTCCGGTAAATTCATCAACGATAAGAATCTCATCATCTTTAACAACATAATCCTGATCCTTATGCATCAGGTTGTGCGCACGAAGAGCAAGGATAATGTTATGCTGGATTTCCAGATTCTCCGGATCAGCCAGGTTCTCAATATGGAAGAATTTCTCAACCTTATGAACACCCTGCTCAGTAAGGTTTACGATCTTATCTTTCTCATTTACAACGAAGTCACCTGTCTCGATAACTTCCTCGCCCATGATAGCTGCCATCTTTGTCATCTCGTGGCTGGCTTCACCACGCTCTAACTGCTGGGCAAGGATATCGCAGGCTTCGTATAATTTCGTAGACTTTCCACTCTGACCGGAAATAATAAGAGGTGTACGCGCCTCATCGATCAATACGGAATCGACCTCATCGATGATCGCATAGTGCAGACCTCTTTGTACCAGCTGCTCCTTGTAGATCACCATGTTGTCACGCAGGTAATCAAATCCAAGTTCGTTATTTGTAATATATGTAATATCGCAATTGTAAGCGTCGCGGCGCTCATCGTTGCTCATATCATTCAATACAACACCAACGGTCAGTCCGAGGAATTCATGCACTTTTCCCATCCACTCGGAATCTCGTTTTGCCAGATAATCATTGACGGTGACGATATATACCCCTTTGCCCTCCAGAGCATTCAGATAAGCCGGAAGTGTAGATACCAGTGTCTTACCTTCACCTGTCTTCATCTCTGCAATACGTCCCTGATGCAGGATAATACCACCGATAATCTGTACTCTGTAATGCTCCATGCCAAGCACACGGCTTGCTGCCTCACGTACGGTCGCATACGCTTCCGGAAGCAGATCGTCAAGTGTCTCTCCTTTTTCCAGACGCTCCTTATATTCTTTTGTCTTTCCCCGTAATTCTTCATCCGAAAGTGCCTTCATCTCGTCACGATAAGATTCCACTTTATCTACGAGGGGCGTAATTCGTTTCAACTCCCTGTCACTGTGTGTACCAAAAATTTTAGTCAATGCACTCATAATATATTTTGCTCCTAACTCGCATAGAATATAGGTATTGTACCACTTTCTCCACATTTACACAACTCAAAGGCCATGAATGTTTTATAAACTTTTTATGAACGAACGGGATTCTGCTATTGAAAATTTGTAAACAGCTTGCTATGATAAGAGGACGATTATTGTATTCCAAACACAAGGAAGAAACAGAAAGGAAGGTAACAACCCATGTCTTATATTTACAAAACAAAAGGCACCTGTTCCACACAGATCGAAGTGGAGCTGGACGGAAATATTGTTAAAAATGTTAAATTCACCGGCGGCTGTCAGGGAAATCTTCAGGCAATTCCCCGTCTGGTTGAGGGCATGACTGTTGAAGAAGTGGAACGCCGTATTTCCGGTATTCACTGTGGCATGAAAAACACCTCCTGTGGTGATCAGCTTGCCCGGGCATTGCGCGAAGCCTATGATGCACAAAAAAATGCATAATACCATTCCCGGATTATGTAAAAGCCTCCCCAGACAGATCTGTCTGGGGGCTTTTTTATCCCCGTACCACCGGCTGCAGCTGCTTTCCTTCCAAAGCTGCCGAAATCGTCTCCGGCAAAAGTTCCATTTTTGCCACCATCGAATTTGGCTTTTTTTCATAATTATCCTGTGCGAATGGCACAAAATAAATATGTTTCGTATTCATCAGCATCCCGATATTTTTAAAACTGGCTCCCAGTGCATCGTTGGTGGATATGGCAATTACCAGTGGTTTGCCATTGCGCATATGCGCTTTGGCAGCCATCAGAACCGGAGTATCGGTGATTGCATTCGCCAGCTTCGCCGCAGAATTTCCTGTACACGGTGCAATCACCATCACATCCAGATATCCCTTCGGTCCGATCGGTTCTGCCTCCTGAAGTGTGCGGATTCCAGGGTTCCCCGTTATGTCACAGACTTCTTCCATAAACTCTTTTGCCGTTCCAAACCGCGTATCGCAGTTCTGCGTCTGATAAGAAAAGATGGGAATCACATGTGCTCCCATCTCCGTCAATCTCTGAATCTCTTTCCTGGTTTTTGCGAATGTACAGAAAGAACCGGTAATCCCATACCCTATATTGCGATTTGATAAATCCATGTCTTTGCCTCTTTCCTGTCCTGCCTGATTTTACTGTGTTCAAGAATTGCATCTGCCAGCACTTTGGCACTGCTCTTTGTCGTATACAGCCCCGGAAGTCCCAATGCCGCCACAACTTTGATTCCATATGCCTCCGCTGCCATCAGATCCGTACCGCCGGGTCTTGATGCAATATCAATGATCACGGCATCCGAATGCATTTCACGGATCATCGGCTCACGGATCACAAGTGCCGGAACCGTGTTTACAACCGTGCGTGCCCCATATGCTTCCTCCGGTCCGTATGAAAAATCGACTGCCTCATGTCCTTCCGTTCGTGCCAGCCGGCGTGCCTCTGCACTCCTTGCCAGCACTGTCACTTTCGCTCCCATCGCAGACAAAACCCTGGCGATCTCCCTGCCGCATCTTCCATACCCGCTGACAATAATTTTCTGCTCCCGAATAGAATAATCACTGTATTTTAGAATTTCAGCAACCGTTGCTTCTGCCGTAATACATGCGTTGCGGTGCACAACCACCGCATCTGTCATCATATCATAATATTCCGTTCCCGCATCCTCACAGTGCTGCCTCCATTCCGGTCCGAAAATTCCTCCAAACAGCATCCAGTCCCTTTCTTTTTCCCTCGTCAGTTCCTCCTTTAATATAAGGTTTACATCATGGTTTCTCTCAATCTTTGTAACAGGAACCGGCAGCACAAGATACCTGCTGTTATCCAGCACTTTCAGCGCCTCTTCCTTTTCCACTCCCCGTCTCCAGTCCAGTCGGTGTATCTTTCCCGGAAGACATGCAGCAAGATTGCTTTGTCGCTGATCCGTAACAAAAATCACGATATTTCCGGTCATATAAAAACGCTCCCTTCCATATAACATATGAAAGGGAGCGTCATAAGGTGCAAGATCGTTCTTACTAAAGCCTGGTTTCTACAAAGATATCATAGATCGCCTTGATGGCTGCCTCGAAATCGTCATTGCTGACACCAATAATAATATTTAACTCGGAAGATCCCTGGTCAATCATCTTGACATTGATGTTCGCATGGGCCAGTGCAGAAAAGATTCTGCCTGCAGTACCGCGGGTAGATTTCATTCCACGTCCCACAACCGCGATCAGACCCAGATCCGCTTCCAGATCAATCACATCCGGATGGGTCAGACGGCGGATGGAGCTGATCACCTGCTGCTCCTTGCCTTCAAACTCTTCCTGATGCACAAATACGGTCATGGTGTCAATACCAGATGGCATATGCTCGATCGAAATTCCGTTTTCCTCAAATGCCTGTAATGCTTTACGACAGAAGCCAACTTCGGAATTCATCATATCTTTGTCAATGCTTACTGCGACAAATCCTTTTTTACCGGCAATACCGGTAATCGTGTATTCCGGTTTCTGGCAGGTACTCTCTACGATCAGGGTTCCCTCTGCCTCCGGATCATTGGTATTGCGGATATTGATCGGAATACCGGCCTTTCGTACCGGGAATACCGCGTCCTCATGAAGTACGGAAGCTCCCATATAAGAAAGCTCTCTTAATTCGCGGTATGTGATCACATGAATCGGCTGCGGATTGTCAATGATACGCGGATCTGCTACGAGACATCCGGATACATCTGTCCAGTTCTCATATAAACTTGCATGACATGCTTTTGCAACAATGGACCCGGTAATATCCGAACCGCCGCGGGAGAATGTTTTCACCCTTCCGTCAGCACCAATTCCATAAAATCCCGGAATGACAGCTTTTTCACATTCTGAAAGTTTCTTTGACAGTACCTTGTCGGTCTTGTCTGCATCCAGATTTCCTTCTTCATCAAAAAAGATTACGGTTGCAGAATCGATAAACTCATATCCAAGATAATCTGCCATAAGAATACCATTCAGATACTCTCCGCGGGAAGCCGCATAATCCACACCGGCTTTTTCCTTAAAGTTTTTGGAAATTGTCTTAAACTCCTCATCCAGCGTTACTTTCAGTCCAAGTCCGTTGATAATGGAATCATAACGCTCTTTGATCTTCATGAGAGGAACACGGAACTCCTCGCCTGCCTCTGCTTTCGCGTAGCATGCATATAACATATCCGTAACCTTGGTATCTCTGGAATTACGCTTTCCAGGAGCACTCGGCACTACATATTTTCTGGATTCATCCGCACGGATAATATCGCCAACCTTGGCAAACTGCTCGGCACTCGCCAGCGAGCTGCCACCAAATTTTACAACCTTAACCATTTTTAACTTTTCTCCTTCAAGAATAATAACTTCTGCTATTATACTTCTACCGTCTGGCTTTCGTCAATTATTTTCTTCCAGATAGATCACATCCGTTGCGATCGTATTGCTTGATCCGTCCACCTGCAGAATCCCGTATGATGGCGGTATTCCGTAAGGTGGCTGTCCGATGCTTCCCGGATTCATATAGGCGATCCGGTTGTGTTTGTCATAAAAAACCCGGTGGGTATGCCCGAACAGTGCAGCATCAACTTTCCGCTCCTCTGCCGCATATTCCAGATTCAGATATCCGGCTTTTACATTAAATGTATGCCCATGGCAGATCAGTATTTTTTTTCCTTCGATCAGTAGAATCCGTTCCGGGATGTCCTGACGGCAATCACAGTTTCCCGGCACCTGTTCCATTATCGTCATAGGAAATTTCCGGTGCAGCTGTTCTGCATCCGCCCAGCAGTCCCCCAGATGAATGATGATGTCCGGCTGTAACCGGCTGACTGCCGTGACCATATTATTTACATTTCCGTGCGAATCACTGAGCACCAGAATTTTCTTCATATAAAGCATACTCCTTTTCCTTTAAAAAGCAAAAAGACCTTTGCTCCGGCATCCTCGCCAAGGCAAAAGTCTTTTCTCCTTCTCATTTCAGCGATGACTATCCCAGTCGCTTCCACTGCTTACTACATTTGTAGTAGGAATAAAACATGCAGTGTTCCGCCTGCTCACAGCGCTTTGGTGCAGTCTCAATGCTGCACTGGCAGTTTACAATTGCATCTGCCTTCCCCTTACAATTTCCCTTTAACATGACATCGTCTAAAACTTCATCTGACATACTTCTTTTTGCTCCTTATTACTACCAAGTTTTGTTCACGACGGCTTTCATTATACAATATATGGTAGGTAAAGACCATAGGTCAAATCTCACAAATAGACCTGCCTGTTTTGTAAAAATTTTCACTTGACGAAACAGGAAAAATGCGCTAGAGCTCCAGCTTATTTATTAAGTTCAAATTATACTTTTCTGCCAATTCCATACATTTTCTGTAAGAATCCACATCCTGAATATGTCTCACACAATGGGCATCCAATCCGAGAATTGCTTTATTTCCGACTTCCCCGGCAATCTTCCAGAAACGCTCTGCCGGATAATGCCTTGCCCCTTCTCCCATGCCGAGCATATTGATCTCCAATGGGATGTCCAGTTCCTTCATTTCTTTGCACAACCGGGTCATCTCCCAGTCGTATACCGAATCCATTCCCTGATAATTCATCAGATCCGGATGGGCAAGATACGCATAGCTTCCGGTCTGCATCCCTTCGATTACGAGATCCACATATCTGCGGATACGGCTTTCATCCTCCGTCTCTGTCCCGGTATACGGTCCGTTTTCTTCCGATCCCAGAAAATGCTGCCCCATGATCATATAATCACATCCAAGGTTGCGGAACATCCGCATCTGTTCTTCGTAAAATTCCGGAACATACTCTGCCTCAAATCCTGCATATATTTTTATCTGATCCCGGTACTCCGCTTCGAGCCTTCGGATCGTCTCCACATATTCCGGCGCCTGTTTCATGGTCATCCGGATATTGGATACATATCCGTCCTGATAGGGGCACGGCACATGATCGGAAAATCCAAAAATTTCAATTCCCATGGAAATCGCTGCCTCAATATATTCTCTCTCCGTATCATAGGCATGCTGGCACCGCCATGTATGTGCATGATAATTTGCTTTTAAAAAATCCATTCTGTTGTCCTTCATCCGTTTATTCGCCTATCATTTTAACATGGAATACGTTTTATGACAACAAAAGACCGTGTGCATCCTCTCACACGGTTCTTCCGTAACTGATCATTAATTATGGAACATCTGCTGTCCCATGATAACGTTCTCCTGATTTTTTGTACTTTCCGACCCACTGTGCTCTGTTTTCATAAAAAACAGTGCTCCTGCAATGAAAAGAAATACGATAGCGGATACCCCGATGTTTATACTCCCAAAAGCCTGGGAAGCCAGTCCGACCACCGTCGTTCCCATAAAGGATGCTCCTTTTCCGCAGATATCCATCAGACCAAAATACTCTCCGGAACGCTCCGGCGGAACAATTTTTGCAAAATAAGACCGGGACAGTGCCTGAATGCCCCCCTGGAACATTCCCACAAAAATTGCCAGCACCCAGAACTGCCACTGTGCCTTCATAAACACAGCAAAAACGGTAATCCCCGTATACGCAGCAATACAGGTTAAAATCAGCTTTCCGGTATCGTATTTTTCCGCAAGCCTGCCAAACAGAATGGAAAACGGAAATGCAACAAACTGTGTCACAAGCAATGCAAGAAGCAGTCCTGTGGAATCCAGCCCCAGGGCAGAACCATACGCCGTTGCCATATCTATAATCGTATAGACTCCATCAATGAAAAAGAAGAATGCTATGAGAAACAGAAAGATTTTCTTTTGTTTCCGTACACTGCGCAGCGTTTCTATGATACGTCCAACGCTTTCCCTCATGGCATGCGGTTTCCGCTCTACATAATGAACCTGGCGATACTGTTTCATTAAAGGAAGCGACATCACAAGCCACCACACCGCAACCACGGCAAACGCAATCATCATTCCTGTTTCAAAAGAAAATCCCATTTTCTGATACCCAAGCACAAAAACAAGACTTACGATGAAAGGAATACAGCTTCCTGCATATCCCCAGGCATATCCGGAAGAAGAAACCCGATCCATCCGCTCCGGGGCTGTCACATCCGAAAGCATGGAGTCATAAAAAACCAGACTGGAATTAAATCCAACCTTTGCAATGATAAAAATTACCAGAAACGAAATCCACCATGTGGTCAGTCCCATCAGCAGACAGCCAGCGCACCCGACCAGAATACACGATAAAAAGAGCGGCTTTTTGAATCCCCTGGTGTCTGCCAGCGTTCCCATAACCGGTCCTAAAACTGCAACAATCAGTGTGGAAATGGATGCCGCATACCCCCAGTATGCCAGATAATCCACATCCGAAACTCCCGCATTTTGCGCAAGATAATTAAAGTAAACAGGAAGTATTGTGGAAACCATCAAAACAAATGCCGAATTTCCAACATCATAGAGAATCCAGCTTTTCTCCTTTTTTGTCAATTTAAACCGCATGTTTTACCTCTTTTCCATTTTGTACAACCTCTTTTCCAACCAGCTGTGATCCAAAACTATAATCAAAGATAGGTTCCAATCCCCTGCTCCCATCCAGATAAGTGCCAAACTGGCTAATCATCCGCAGGGCACTGAGTTTTGCCTGACGGTAATACTGCATCAGCTGCCGGTTGCTGTCTTCACACTGTGGATTTTTACGGTAATTTACAAGCAGACCGTGCATTTCTTTGTAATTCCCGGAAACATACAAAAGTGCATAAATAAAGAACCGCCTGATTCTGGATGGCGCAATCAGCATGTTATTATAGGTGATCATTCCTTTTAATGCTTCCCGGACATCTGCCGGTGTCGTTTTCGGATAAAACCAGCGGATCACTTCCGCATTTTCCATACACGGAACAATATGTTCCGTCAGATTCTGCCGCAACGGATCTTTCCCATCCATAAGCATAAGCATACGGTCAAACTCTACTTCAATTTCCGTATGGGAAATACCACTTGCTGCAATTTTCTCATCAATATACCCATGGCAGCTTACATCAAGTGCAAAATGGTTAAGCACTCCATAGGTGTATGCCAGAAATGGTTCTTTTTCCTTCTGGCTATTAATTATATTTTTGGCTCTTTCAAAAAATTCTTTTCCGGAATGTCCATGCAAATCATATCCGATCTGGTTGACCGGATTCGGTCTTAATGGCTTATAGTAAAACAAAATATCCGGTCCGTGAAGTCCGATCAGATACAGCTGTGGATATTTTTCAATGATTTTTCTCTCATTCCCTTCGAGTTCCCTGCGAACCTGCTGTCCAAGCCGGTAATGTGCATAAGTTGACGGCATGATTGTTTCTCCCCTTTCCCTGTCATTTTTATATCCAATTATATGCCGGCTCTGTAAATTTTGGGATGGTGCATGTATAAAATGCAGGTAAAATTTATATAATTTGACCTTTTCCCAAACGTAGCATATAATAGGAAAAACCAATGGACATGTATGATTCTTGGGGGGATATCCATGATTACAATGTTAGCGAAAATCTTTATCAAAAACCGTCCGGCAAAAGAACAACGGCAGGCATATGGCACCCTGTGCAGTATCGTTGGAATCTGCTTAAATGTCTGCCTGTTTGCCGGAAAATATTTTGCCGGAATGTTAAGCGGTTCCGTTGCCATCACAGCGGATGCGTTCAACAACCTGTCCGATGCCGGTTCCTCTTTTATTACACTTGCCGGATTTCTTTATGCCGGGAAAACTCCAGATTCGGAGCACCCGTTCGGACATGGGAGGTTTGAATATGTGTCGGGATTTGTTGTAGCGATTGCTATCCTGATGATGGGATTTGAACTTTTAAAAACTTCCTTTTCCAAAATTCTGCATCCGGAAGCGGTAGACACAAGTCTGCTTGCCATGGGAATTCTGGTATGCTCCATTCTGGTAAAAATCTACATGTACTGTTACAACCATTATATTGGGAAAAAACTCGATTCGGATGCCATGCAGGCGACCGCCATGGATTCACTTTCCGACACCATTGCCACCTCTGTGGTTCTGGCAGCCATGATTATTATGCGCCTGACATCCATCAATGTCGATGGATTTGGCGGTCTGCTGGTAGCCATTTTCATCCTCTATGCCGGAATAAAAGCGGTCAAAGACACCATGGATCCGCTTCTCGGAAAAGCTCCGGACCAGACATTTGTCCGTGAAATCCGTGCCATTGTCATGTCCCATCCCAAAGTACACGGTATCCATGATCTGATCGTTCATGACTACGGTCCCGGCCGCCGCATGATCACCCTGCATCTGGAAGTTCCGGGGGATGAAGATGTCTTTCAGCTCCATGACATGATTGATCACATTGAACGGGAGCTGGATCAGAAACTCGGATGTGAAGCCGTCATCCACATGGATCCGATTGAAACCAATAATGCCGCAATTGCCCAGATGCAGCAGCAGGTAGAACAAAAGGTTCTTGAAATTGACCGCCGTATTACCATCCACGATTTCCGCCTGATCAACTGCGATACCTACACAAGCATTGCCTTTGACGCGGTCATCCCCTATGGTATGCGGATCCGTCCGGAAGACCTGAAGAAAAAAATTGAAAACAAGCTTCAGGAAATCGAAGGAAACTACCAGTTTATGATTCATGTGGATCAGAGTTATGTACCTGTATAAAAATAACGGTTCGCAGATTTCCGCGAACCGTTATTACTGACAGCTTTATTTATTGCATGCCTCGTAAGCATCCTGAAAGAAAATCTCCTGTGAGTTTACAGGCTCCTCATTGATATGACGGTCCTCATAAATGCCTTCGGCATTCTGCTCTTTTCCCTTCTCATCATCTTTCATGATGGTATCAAAGATATACCGGATGCGCTCCCGGATTGCAGGATCATAAACCGGAGCTGCCACTTCCACGCGGCGCACCGTATTTCTCGTCATAAAATCGGCAGATGCAATGTACATCTTTTCCTCATCCCCCACACCAAAACGATAAATTCTGGAATGTTCGAGATAACGTCCAACAACGGAAATCACCCGAATATTTTCCGTCACGCCCGGAATCTGTGGCTTCAGGCAGCAGATGCCCCGCACAATCAGATCAATCTTTACACCGGCCTGGGAAGCCTCAATCATCTTATCAATCAGGACTTTATCCGTCAGGGAATTAATCTTAACCCCGATATAAGCTTCTTTTCCGGCTTTTTTATTTGCAATCTGCCCGTCCATCATCTGAAGAACTTTGTTCTGCAGGCATTTCGGTGCAACCAGAAGTTCCGAAACTTCATCCACCGTTTCTCCCTGCTGTAATGCAAGAAACACTTTTGCTGCATCGGCACCGATTGCCTGATTTGCGGTAATCAATGACAGGTCCGTGTACAGTCTTGAAGTTTTCTCGTTGTAATTTCCGGTTCCAATCTGCGTGATGTACGCATAACTGTCCCCTTTTTTCTGTGTGATCAGGCAAAGCTTCGAATGTACTTTGTAATCGCCCAGTCCATACAAAATCTGGCAGCCGGCATCTTCGAGCCGGTGCGACATCTCAATGTTATTTGCCTCGTCAAACCGTGCCCGCAGTTCCACAAGTACCACCACTTCTTTTCCGTTTTCCGCTGCCTCAATCAGCGCATCAATGATCTTGCTCCGGTCTGCGACACGATACAATGTCATTTTGATGGATACCACATCCGGGTCTTCCGCTGCATCATTTAACATTTTGATAAACGGTTTCATGCTCTCAAACGGATAGGAAAGCAGAACATCCTTTTTTCCCACCTGTGACAGGATGCTTTCATGCATGGATAATGCCGGAGTCTCCCGCGGACTTCTCTTTTCATAGAACAGTTCTTTCTGATCGCGCAGATAATTCTGCAGCGTAAAAACAAACGAAAGATCCAAAGGCGTCTTTACATTGATGATATGACTGGTTCCAATTTCGAGGAAATTTGACAGTTCCCGTTTTGCTTCATCATTGATCTTACGGCTCAATTCCACCCGGACAGGGTCCAGGCGGACACGTTTTTTGATAAGCTGCTCCATCATATCCCGGTAATCCATATCTTCGTCATACAGATCATGTGCATCAATATCTGCATTCCGTGTCACACGCATAATGGATTTCTCGCGAATAGTATATTTCGGATACAATTTTGAAATAAAATGCAGAATCAATTCCTCAGACAGCATAAAGCATCCCGGTCTGGTCGGTATCTCAATCAGACGTTTGAACACACTGTTGGAACACGGAACAATTCCGGTCTTTTTCTTTCCTTTCTGTGATGTCAGGAGCACGATTGCATACAACTGCTTATTTGCAAGGAACGGAAACGGCTGCTGTTTTCCAATAACCATCGGAGATAAAAACGGTGCAATATGTGCATCAAAATATTGTTCAAGAAGTCTTCCTTCTTCATTGGAAAGACGGTTAAAATTGATAATCCGGATTCCTTTTGGCTCAAGTTCTCCCATGAGCTGTTCATAGATTTTTGCCTTTTTCTTTTCTAACTGGCAGACACGGGCTAAAATTTCTTTTACCTGTTCCTCACTGGTCATTCCGGTCTTATTTTCAATCACCTTTTCTTTTGCATTCATCTGCATCATGAGCGTGCCCACGCGCACCATGAAAAACTCATCCAGATTTGTCTGGTAAATGGATGCAAAAGTCATGCGTTCTGCCAGCGGTACCCGCGGATTTCCCGCTTCATTTAAAACTCTCTCGTTAAATTGCAGCCAGGACAGTTCTCTGTTTGTATAACATTTTTCGGTCTTCTTCATTTGATTGGTCTCCTGTCTTTTTATCCTCTGCCGGATTATATTTTCTGCCCGTTTCAGCTGCCCAGCCAGCTGATGCAGAAACCGATTCCATATGTGCATGCCCTAATCCTCTGCAAAAAATGCCTGCATAGTTACATTTTCCTTTGCTACCTCCACAAGATTTACACAACTGTTTCCAATCCGGTCAATATTATGGAGCACATCATTAAACGGAATGGTAAGTTTGGAATCGCACTTTCCCTTTCCCACTCTGGCAATATGGTTTTTGCGCATTTTTTCACCCAGCTGCATGATGTCTTCTTTTTGCCGCATCAGTTCTTTGATATCCATATTCACATCCCCGGAAATCGCCTGAATGCAGCTTCCGTAAATCATCTGGATCTGTTCCATTGCCTTTTTCAGTTCTTTCAAAGCATCTTTGGAATACTTATGTTTTCCTTTATTCTGTTTTGCCACGGTTTCCATGATTTCCCTCGTCAGCTGCCCGATCCGGTCAATATCACAGAGAATATACTGCATACCGGCACTTTGTGATGCCTGTTCCTCGGTCAGCACACCTCCGGAATACAGTGATGCAAAACAATCATTGACCGAAGCATACAGCTTCTGCAGTATTTTCGCCTTTTCTTCTACAAGTTCTGCATTTTCTTTATCAATCTTTCCGTTTCTGTACTGCAGTTTTCCGATCATTTCATCTACAAGTTTTGCGCAGTACATTACTTCTTTTGCAACCAGCTGCAATGCCGCTGCTGGCTGTGCAATCAGCTTGTTATCCAGATATTTCGGATTTTCCAGTGCTTTAGTTCCCATTTCCTTTCCATCCGGTACAAGTTTCATCACAATTTTTACCATCAGAGGAATGAGTGGAATCCAAATCAGCGTCATGACAAGGTTAAATCCCGTATGGGCATTTGCAATCTGACGTGAAATCACATCGATTTCATTCCCTTTCGGCGAAATAAACTGAATCAGAGCTGCATACGGTTTTACAAGGAACAGGAATAAAATTGCTCCGGAAATATTAAATACACAATGGGCAAACGCCGTCCTTCTGGCATCTTTTGGCTGTCCGATAGATGCCAGCACTGCGGTAATCGTTGTACCGATATTGTCTCCCAACAGAATCGGGATGGCACCTGCCAGTCCGATGATACTGGTCACACCATCCGGTCCTGCCTGGGCTGCAAAATTCTGTAATACGGCAATCGTTGCACTGCTGCTCTGTACAACAAGTGTCATAACGGCACCCACGCATACCCCAAGAATCGGAATATGGGATACTTTTCCAATCATGTTGACAAAGAATGCACTGGATGCCAATGGTTTCATGACATCGCCCATCGTCTCAATTCCAAGGAATAACAAACCAAATGCGAAAATTGTCTGTCCGATATTTTTCACCTTTTCTTTCTTTGAAATAAAAGAAATAAGAAATCCCGCAAAAATGAACAGATAAATATAATCCGTTATTTTAAATGCAATAATCTGTGCCGTCATGGTCGTACCGATATTGGCACCGAGAATAATAGAGATCGCCTGTGGCAGCGACATCAGTCCTGCACTGACAAAGCCGATTGTCATAACCGTTGTTGCGCTGCTGCTCTGTAACACTGCAGTCGTCAGAGCTCCCGCAAGTACACCAAGAATCGGATTTTTTGTAAGCAGGGCAAGGATTTTCTTCATCTTTTCCC
>ERZ831773.1700-NODE-1700-length-21417-cov-5.016618_pt1 | contig 21417 bp, 18 predicted proteins | sample MGYA00519696_ERZ831773 | MGnify/ENA primary metagenome ERZ831773 (study PRJEB31850, sample SAMEA3708720) | human gut metagenome | biome: human gut; feature: human-associated habitat; material: faeces | place: China | collected 2014 ...
GCTCTACCAACTGAGCTACTCCCGTGTTTGCGGCTGCAAAGGTAGTAGAAACTTCCGAATCTGCAAGCGTTAGGGTAAATAAGTTTTGAACTATTTTATTTTTTCCCACTCATCGGGCTTGAAACCGACCAATACAAAGCTGTCTGTTACTACTAGTGGTCGTTTTACTAATTTTCCGTTTGTAGCAAGCAATGCGATCTGTTCCTCCTCGCTCATGTTTGGGAGCTTTTCGCTCAGTTTCAGTTCTTTATAAACCAAACCGCTAGTGTTGAAGAATTTCTTGATAGGCAGACCGCTACGCGGAATCCATGCTCTTAATTCTTCTATTGTAGGATTTTCTTCTACGATAAGTCGATTGGTGTATTCAATGTTATTTTCTGTTAACCACTTCTTGGCTTTTTGGCAAGTACTACATGCCGGGTATTGTAAAAACAGAGGTTTCATACGCAATTTATTGTTTAATGATTACTATTACATATATATATTTAAGAAAGAATTTGCAAATCCTGATACATAATCCGGTAAGCAGTCGCTTTCTTGTCTAATGCCAATGGGTATGCCCGTGATGAGGAAGGCATTCGGTAGAGCCGCATGGCGCGACCTTCGAAAATAAATTCCGAGTAATCGCCGACTTTGGGTTCCTCTACGTTGAATTGTTGGCGGAGAGTATCTGTGGCTTTCTGTCCCGTAGTGACAATAGCTTTACATTCGGGAAGTTGCCGGAGCAATGCTGTCACGTCAGTAGCTTCCACTACTTCGAGAAATTTATCCGATGCATTATCTTGTAATCGGCGAATGGATGAAGCGGTATCGAACAAAGCAATTCCCTTTTCATTCAGAAAATCAATAATTCGTTCGCGGCAAAATGCTTTCCGTGTCTCATTCAGAAAATAATCCTTGTCATCGAAGAATAAAATCCCGAAGATGCGCCACATATCATTATTGAGGTTCGGATAATAAAATTCCATTGACCAACGTTTTTTTTGTGGCGGAAAACTGCCGAGCATGAGCAGCTTTGCTTTCGCAGGAAGAAACGGTTCTAACGGATGTTTTTCGATTTCCATTTTTATGTATCATTTTAATTTCCTACAAAAATAATGATATTGTTCATTTCCCTCAAAATCAAGATAAAAAATTACTATATTTAAAATATTTAGTTATTTTTGTGGCATAATGAATACACGATTTATTAGAATATCATTGAAAAAAAGAATTTTTATAAGTTATTGTCTTATAGGATTATTCTTTTTTCTTGGAGAGAACTGTTACGCTTCAAAGCGGCCGGTGTTTAGGGAAACGGTGAGAAAAGCCTCTGCTGATAATTCAACAGTAAGGGGACGTGTTGTTGATGTCAGTGGTGAACCCCTTATTGGTGCAACGATACGAGAGAAAGGGGGAACCCGTGGAACTGTGACAGACATTGAAGGAAATTTCATCTTATCTGTGCCGGATAGTGCGGTCTTGCAAGTTTCTTTTGTGGGGTACGAGAGCATAGAAGTCAGTGTAGGGGGTAGAAAGACACTTGAGATACAGCTTCGTGAAAATACAGTGATGCTTGACAATGTGATTATAACTGCTCTTGGTCTTGAAAAAAAAGAGGCTTCTTTAGCATATTCCATTCAGAAAGTGAAAGGGGAGGAACTCACCCGTATGAAAGAGGTTAATATGATAACAGCTCTTGCCGGCAAGGCTGCGGGAGTGCAGATAAATAAAAATTCCTCCGGTATAGGAGGTTCTGCGAAAGTGAGTCTTCGGGGGATTCGTTCCGCATCCGGTGATAATCAGCCTCTTTATGTCATAGACGGCGTGCCGATGTTGAATATCGGTACTGAACAAGCTTATTCTGCAATCGGTGGTACTGCAAATGCCGGAAACCGGGACGGAGGTGACGGTATCTCCAATTTGAATCCGGAGGATGTGGAAAGTATCAGTATCTTGAAAGGTGCTCCGGCAGCAGCTTTGTATGGAAGTCAGGCTGCGAATGGGGTTATTCTGATTACTACCAAGAAAGGTAATACTGCCGGACAGAGGAATATTCATTTCTCCACCGGATTGACATTTGACAAAGCATTCAGTCTTCCTAAAATGCAGAACTGCTATGGGGTGAGTGATGTTGTAGATAGTTGGGGAGAAAAAACGTATCTGCCTACCTCCAATGAACTGAATGATTTTTTTCGTACCGGATTAACTTCCATTACTTCCGTATCCGTCAATTATGGAAATGAAAAGATACAGACTTATTTCTCTTATGCCAATACTACCGGACGTGGTATTGTAGACAAGAACCAACTGACAAAGCATAACATCAACCTGCGGGAAACAGCTGTAATGTTCAATCAACGTCTGAAATTGGACGGTAATGTGAACGTGATGCGACAGATTGTAAAGAACAAACCTGTATCGGGAGGTTTTTACATGAATCCTCTGGTCGGCCTTTATCGTTTTCCCCGTGGGGAAGATTTGTCTTATTATAAGGATAATTATGAAATATACGATCCGGAACGGAAACTGGGGATACAAAATTGGCATACTTTTACAGAAGATTTTGAGCAGAATCCTTATTGGATACAGAACCGTATACAAAGTAAGGAGACACGTATGCGTAGCATCATCTCTCTCTCAGCGAATTTGAGGATAAATAGTTGGCTGACTGTCCAGGCTCGTGGTAGTGTTGATTATATATCCGATAAGATGCGCCAGAAATTTTATGCTTCTACTGCTCCCGCTTTATGTGGGGCAAACGGGCGTTATATTGAAATGGATTATCAGGAAACGTTGATTTACGGTGATGTCATGGCTATGGGGAAGAGGAAATGGGAGGATTTTGCGTTGGATGTGGCCATTGGTGGGAGTATCAATGATAAAAATGTCAATTCCACCCGTTACGATTCCAAGAATGCTTCTTTGAAGTATGCCAATGTGTTTAATTTGGCTAATATCGTAATGAACGGTTCCGCCAGCATTGACCAGAAGATAGATTCCCGACGCCAGTTACAGTCCGTATTTGGTACGGCACAAGTTGGCTATCAGGATAAGGTATTCCTTGATTTAACAGCCCGTAATGACTGGGCATCGACTTTGGCATATACAAGCCATGAGAAATCCGGATTCTTTTATCCTTCTGCCGGTCTTTCTTTTCTTATAGACAAATGGATACAACTTCCCGAATGGATTTCTTTTGCCAAACTACGGGGAACATACAGTAAGGTAGGTAATGATATTCCTCAGTTTATCACAAACTCCGTTTCACATATTACTGCTGGGGGAGAGCTCCAGGCGAATGACGCTGCTCCTTTTAAGGAAATGGAACCGGAAATGACCCATTCGGTAGAGGTGGGTACGGAATGGAGGTTCTTCCAAAGTCGCTTAGGCTTCAATCTGACTTATTACCGCACCAATACTCATAATCAGTTTTTCAAACTTCCCGCCCTTGCCGGAGATATGTATGCATACAGGTATGTAAATGCCGGAGATATACAAAACCGTGGTTGGGAACTGACCGTAGATGCCACTCCGGTACTTACTCCGGATTTTACATGGAAAACATCTTTGAATTTCTCGTCCAATAGAAATAAGATCAAAGAACTGCATGAAGAACTGAAAGAGTTAGTTTATGGACCGAGCAGTTTCTCATCCAGTTATGCGATGAAGTTGGTGAAAGGTGGTTCTATCGGAGATATTTATGGTAAGGCTTTCGTGCGTGATGCCGAAGGGAATATTGTCTATCAGACCGAGGGCGACCATAAAGGCCTTCCGGCTGTTGAAGGTGAAGGGAATACAATAAAGGTGGGCAATGCCAATCCACGTTTTATAATGGGGTGGAACCATACATTCTCTTACAAAGGCTTCAGTCTCTACTTCTTGTTGGATTGGCGTTATGGCGGCAAGATACTTTCGCAGACACAGGCGGAAATGGATCTCTACGGGGTGTCCCAAGTGACAGCGCTGGCTCGTGACAGAGGATATGTAATTCTTGAAGGACAGCAGATAGACAATGTGAAAGGTTTTTATAAGAATATAGTGGGCGGACGTGCCGGAGTGACGGAATATTATATGTATGATGCTACAAATCTTCGTTTGCGGGAAGTCTCACTGAACTATACTTTTCCGAAAAAATGGATGCAGAAAACGAAAGTGCTGAAAGATTTGCAGCTTGCTTTCGTTGCGCGTAATCTTTGTTTCCTGTATAAGAAAGCTCCTTTTGACCCGGATTTAGTACTTTCTACCGGAAATGATAATCAGGGAATTGAAGTGTTTGGTATGCCGACAACACGAAGCCTGGGCTTTACTGTGAAATGTGAATTCTAAAGATACGGGAGGAGATGATGAAAAAGAACTATATTCATATATACTTATTGGGGTTACTGTTGCTTTCGGTTGCATGTACCGGAAAATTCCGTGAGTTTAATACCGACCAGACCGGCATTACAGATGAAGATCTGATAATTGACGACAATGGTTACGGAATCCGTTTAGGGATTATTCAGCAGGGTATTTACTTTAACTATGATTATGGCAAAGGCAAGAACTGGCCTTTCCAATTGACACAGAACTTGAACGCAGATATGTTCAGCGGATATATGCACGATGCCAAACCATTGAACGGAGGTTCTCATAATTCCGATTATAATATGCAGGACGGTTGGAACAGTGCGATGTGGACACACATGTATTCGTATATTTTCCCTCAGATTTACCAGTCAGAGAATGCAACCCGTGATACACATCCTGCTTTATTCGGTATTACGAAAATTCTGAAAGTGGAAGCGATGCACCGTGTGACGGATTATTACGGACCTATTATCTACAAGAATTTTGCAGATGCAGGGAAGCATTACCGTCCTGATACGCAGAAGGAAGTTTATTATGAGTTTTTTAACGAACTTGATTCTGCCGTTGTCGCTCTTACCAGTTATGTGGAAGCAAATCCGGAATCTAATGGATTCTCCCGTTTCGATATTCTGCTGGACGGCAGATATTCTTCGTGGATTAAGTTTGCCAATTCCTTGCGTATGCGGCTGGCGATGAGAATTTCTGCTGTCGAGCCGGATAAGGCATGTGTTGAATTTCAGGAAGGGCTTAACAATGAATACGGTGTCTTTGAGGCCGAAACGGAACGGGTGGCTGTCTCCACCAAGTCCGGGTATACTAACCCGTTGGGAGAACTCAACCTTGTTTGGAACGAGACTTATATGAGTGCTTCCATGGAATCGATTCTGACTGGATATGACGACCCGCGTATTGCTGTCTATTTCGCACCTTGTACCGACGAACAGTTTAAAAACACATATCGCGGTATCCGTCAGGGGACGTGCTTTTCGCATTCTCATTATGCCGGATTGTCAAAACTGACCGTAACGCAAACAACGGACGCTCCTTTGATGACTTCATCGGAAATTTGGTTCCTGCGTGCCGAAGCTGCTTTGCGTGGGTGGACGGACGAAGATGAAGAAAGCTGCTATCGAAACGGAGTAATAACTTCCTTTCATCAAAATGGAATTTATCAGGTGGAAGATTATCTGAACAGCGAACGAATGGCTTTCGATTTTGAAGATACGTATGATAACGGCAACAATATCGAAGCCCGTTGTAAAGTATCACCAAAGTGGGATTCCGAAGCTGATAAAGAGATAAAACTGGAAAGGATTATCACGCAGAAGTGGATTGCCATGTTTCCCGAAGGTTGTGAAGCATGGGCAGAACAGCGTCGTACGGGCTATCCCCGTTTGTTCCCGGTGCGTTATAACCATAGCCAAAACGGATGTATTGATACGGAAATTATGGTACGCCGTCTCAACTTCCCCGGCACATTGCAAACGGAAGATCCCGACCAGTATCTTGCTCTTGTAGAAACCTTGGGAGATCCTGATGACGGAGGTACACGACTTTGGTGGGATGTAGAAAGTAATGGCTTGGACTAAAAATCTGTTGTAAGAATGTGTATATGTGTGCCGATTTAACTAATTTTGCACCTTCATTTAAACACATTCGTCATGAAAACAATCATCTCTACTATTTTTCTGTGTGTATTGCTTTCTTTTATACCGGAACTGCGGGCACAAAACATACAGTTACATTACGACTTTGGCCGTTCTTTGTATGACAAAGATTTGAAAGAACGTCCTTTGTTAACGTCTACTGTCGAGAAGTTTCATCCCGACACGTGGGGAAGTACTTATTTCTTTGTCGATATGGACTATACCTCTGAGGGTGTTGCCTCCGCCTATTGGGAGATAGCCCGTGAAGTAAAATTCTGGAAAGGACCTTTCTCGGCACATCTTGAATATAATGGTGGACTGGCAAAAGGATTCTCTTACAAAAACGCTTACTTGGCAGGAGCTACTTATACCTATAACAATGCTTCTTTTTCCAAAGGCTTCTCTTTGACAGCCATGTACAAATATATCCAGAAGCATAAATCACCTAACAATTTCCAGTTGACCGGAACATGGTATGTCAACTTCTGCAATAATCTGCTTACTTTCTCCGGATTTGCCGACTGGTGGCGTGAGGAAACCGATTACGGAAAAACGATCTTCCTTACCGAACCGCAATTTTGGGTAAATCTGAACCGCATCAAAGGAATAAACAAACACTTTAATCTAAGTGTAGGTTCCGAAGTGGAAGTAAGTAATAACTTCGGTGGTCGTGACGGATTCTATGTAATTCCGACTCTAGCCCTGAAATGGACATTGAATTAATTTATTGAATACATCAATTATTGGATGAAAACAGATTTAATTTACGGTGTAGAAGACCGTCCTCCTTTTAAGGAAGCCTTGTTTGCAGCCTTGCAACATTTACTGGCCATTTTTGTAGCCATAATAACACCTCCTCTTATCATAGCAAGTGCCTTGAAACTGGATGTAGAAAAGACGGGCTTTCTTGTTTCCATGTCCTTGTTCGCTTCGGGAGTTTCCACTTTCGTACAATGCCGTCGTTTCGGTCCGGTGGGGGCGGGACTGCTCTGTATTCAGGGAACAAGTTTTTCCTTTATCGGTCCTATCATAGCCACGGGATTAGTAGGTGGATTACCGTTGATTTTCGGTTCCTGTATGGCTGCCGCTCCGATTGAAATGATTGTCAGCCGTACATTCAAATATCTTCGCAACATCATCACTCCGTTGGTGTCCGGCATTGTCGTACTGCTTATCGGATTGAGCCTGATAAAGGTCGGCATCGTATCTTGTAGCGGCGGATATTCGGCAATGGATAACGGTACTTTCGGTTCGTGGGAAAACCTGTCTATCGCAGCATTGGTATTATTGAGCGTATTGTTTTTCAATCGTTGCAGAAACAAATACCTGCGCATGAGCTCTATCGTGCTCGGTCTTTGTTTGGGTTATGGATTGGCTTTTGCTTTGGGAAAAGTAGATATGAGTTCGCTGAATGTTGAAATGCTGATGAGCTTTAATATCCCTCAACCTTTTAAATATGGTGTTGAATTCAATGTTTCGTCTTTTATTGCCATTGGTTTAGTTTATTTGATAACTGCCATTGAAGCAACAGGCGACGTGACTGCCAACTCCATGATTTCCGGTCTTCCGATCGAGGGTGATTCATATCTAAAACGTGTTTCCGGTGGTGTCATGGCAGACGGGTTCAATTCCTTTCTTGCCGGAGTCTTCAATTCCTTTCCGAACTCAATCTTTGCCCAAAATAATGGTATTATCCAACTGACCGGAGTGGCCAGCCGCTATGTGGGGTATTACATTGCCGCAATGCTTGTCTTGTTGGGATTATTCCCCATTGTAGGAGCCGTATTCTCTTTAATGCCCGATCCCGTATTGGGTGGTGCAACCTTACTGATGTTCGGTACCGTAGCAGCTGCAGGAATCCGTATTATTTCGTCCCAGGAAATAGGGCGTAAAGAGACATTGGTATTGGCAGTCAGCCTCTCCTTAGGACTGGGTGTAGAATTAATGCCGGATGTCTTGAAACAGGCTCCGGAAGCGATACGAAGCATATTTTCTTCAGGAATCACCACCGGAGGCCTTACTGCAATTATTGCGAATGTCGTAATACGCGTAAAAGAGAACTAACTTGGCGTAATACTTAAATTACTCATCTTTTCTGTCGTCCGGAAGGGGAAATCAGGATACTCGTAAAGACTGAAGCGAGGTTCGGTTTCCCCTTTCGTATAGCTCCATATTGAAGCATAATCTTCCGGGTCTTCCCCCATTTTTCCTAATTGGCGTAGATAAGCAGCCAACGACTTATTCTCTACGATATAAATTTGTCCCATTTGATTGATAATCGGACTATGATGCCGTGTACCGTCGTGTTCGAAACATAGGATACGTTTTCCTTCTTCCGTAAGTCCTACTAACTGAAAAGTCATACTTTTACCGATAGCCGGCAGATTCAGCACACTGCGATCGGTAGCAAGGAAGGGCAGGCGATGTTTTCTCATGAAACGTCTTAGTTGCTTGGCAACATCCTCTTGTGTTTCAATATCCGCACCTACTTTCGTTTCCAGTATCCTGTACAGTTCTTCCGCTTGTTCCGGAGTCATTTGACCATATATCTTTTCTTCCTGTTGTTCTTGCATTGAACGACTGTTCGGTGCGAATACTGCATAATTTTCATTGAATCCTTTTACAGAGAAAGTATAGTAACATACAACTCCCAATGAATTAAGTACCTGTCGGAGTCGTGTCGTATGTCCCCGGCGCGAAGCAGCCACCGTATACACTAACTGGTTCGTAATGATCCACCCCGCAGAAAGGATTTTCCGGATTGCCTCTTTCGCTTCGGGGGTCACCTCTAGCGGTGTTTGAAAATGGGTCTGAATAATAAACTGCTTGACACCAATTGCTGAAGCCTTTTCTTTAAATTCGCGTAGAATTTCAACCAGTTCATCATTAATACGCATTGGCAGATAAGCCAATAACCGTGATCCCAACCGTACCCGTTGCAGTTCTGCATACTTCTCTCCTTCGGGCCTTTCAAGATTTGCTCTCTGCTTGCGGACTGCCATTCGATACACTGCTTCCAGTATATGTCGTAGTGTCTTATTCTGGCTCATCAATGCGTCACCACCCGTTATGAGAATATCCCGTAATTGTGTATCCTCTTCAAAGTAAGTCATCAACCGGCGCAATTTGCGGTCCCATGATTCCTTCGGGCGTAAAGTCTCAAATTCGAAATTTAGCCGTTCGCTTTGGAAGTCATACATACGTTGGCAAGAAGCACAAAGCCCGCCGCAAGCCCGTCCCATTGTATCGGGAATAAGAATTGCCACCTCCGGATAGCGTCGATGAATATTATGTCCGTCCGGTAAAATCCACCCCGCAGCATTCGGTTTTCCCGCCTCTACAATATCTTCCTTTTCCCATGCACGAATATTTCCATACGTTTCTACCAATCGTGGTGAATAAAGAATATAACTTCGGATTGCCTCGTCATTATACCCGTATCCCGTCACATTAAGTAATGATAAATAATAAGGAGTGGCAAAAAAAGGCATCCCTTTTTTACGGGCACGGTAGAGTAGATACATTGTTTCCGAAGAAAGCGAGTTTCCCAGAAAACGGTTCAGCTCTCCCGGACTTTTTACCGCCATTGCCAAGTGAAAACGAAAATCATTCCACCATTCGCTCACCAACCGGTATTTCTCCTCATAACTCATTCCCTCCTCAAAATGAAAACGAACTGAAGGTTTCGACTTCCTGTTTTCAATCTTCTGAATCAGTAAATGTAACATTCTCTCCTTGTTTTCATCGCGAATCTCTCTCACCTCTTCGTCCAGTCCGGTTTCCCAGCGGTCATTTCGGCTCTTGATACGTTGAGGTGAAGGTAGAGGAACCGTTTCTTCTTTCAGCCTTTTGAACAGCTGAAACAATTCAATAAACAAATCCGTCGGCATTTCCATATTTTCCAGCGTTTCCGTCAGAAACTTGTAGAGCAGTCGAATAGTCTGTACTGACATATCCTGTCCCGTAGACAGTTCATGGACATGCTGTCCATCATAATGGAGTAAGAGTCGAATTTGCTCCCTCGCCTCCTTCGCAGTATCACTCTTTATATCACAAGTTTCCGAAAAAGTCAGTAATTCAGCCTTAAAGTCCTCAACAGTAGTACTTTTTTCCGCTATCTCCACTAGTTCCGGTAGCTCTTGATTAAAGATTTGTTTCAACTGTGAAAAAGTAAGTGTAAGCAATTTCTTTTGTTTCATAAGCGATCTATTTCTTTTTGTAGGTTCATAAATAAGGATGATGCGTCAATTTTCATAGAGCCTATAAAGATAACAAAAAAAGCGGAGGAACAAAACCTCCGCTTTTTCTATCGTTCAATTCTTTACGAATCTTTTTTTCTTTCTAACATTTCGGACAGACTATTTTTTTGTCTCTGTGTCGTCGTTCTTCCGTTTCGGTTCTTTCTTGGCGAGAAGAACGATATTGTAAACATAATCCGTCATCCATTGTTCGGAGTATCCGAGACGTTCTTTGTACTGACGGACAGCCATAGCCGTCTTGTGCACGTCGTCAGCCTTCCATACCGTTTTGGTACATACGTCATGAACCGTTTTCTGCGTCATTCCATACAGTGCCTTTTTGAAGATAGACGGCATACGGAATTTCCACTGCATCAAGTTACCCATTAACATCATCAGGTCATTCGAGAACCCCTGATACATAAATAAGTAAGATTGGATATCATTCTGTGTGCGGCAATTACGTTTTACGGATGCATCGATTTCTTTGAAGAAATTATCGTTCAGTCCGTAGTCCTGCATCAGCATTTTGCGTGAGGCGGACTTCTCACCCAGTCCCAGTTTACCGTTTTGTGTAGGCACTTTAAACAGACGTTTGAAGTTAGCCACGTCCGGCAAAAAACGGATATTGGTGATACCAAGGTTTGTGGCGATAACTGACTGGAAATAAACCCGGGTCAGTGATATGAAATCTTCTACATTGCCGACTTTTGTTTCATCGGATTTTTTCTTGAATAAACCAAATAAGCCCATTGTTATATTAATGATTATATTATTTACAAATTACTATTTGAATGAGTGGAAAGTGTGTCCCCTGACTCCCACATGGCAATTTGTGTGCAAAGGTACAAAAACAGTTGGGTTTCACCAACATTCCAAGTCCTTTTCGATGTCCGGCATTATCTCTTTTTTGTTGGGCGAGTTGTACACTGTTGGCGGAACCGTCCAAATATCCGGTATTTTTTGTGGTTATTCGTTCTTAATTCGGAAGTAAAACTTATGATTTTCGAATACAGGTTCCACAATATTATAACGGACAAATTTGGCCAACAGATGTTCGGCGGCCCGGCGGGAAAGTCCCGTTCGGCGGCAGTAGCGGTTGAGTGAGAGTAAGTTACCTTGTTCCAGTTGGTCGAGCAAGAGTTGTTCCCGTTCGGTATAACGGATCAGTTCTCCCCGTGGACTGTCGCTTTGTTGCCATACACGGAGGTGGATAGGAGTTGCCAGTATATTTTCATCTTTGATGCGGAGGTAGGCGAGAGGCTTTCCGTTTTCGTCTTTGGCGTATACCGGTTTGTGGGGTGTTTCCTCAATGGTAACTACTAATACTTGCCGGCCTTCCACTATATATGTCTGCATGGTATATTCCACTTCGGGGATAATTCTGAACAGTTCACCGCCCGTTTTATCGGAAATCCAGTTCGCAACCTGCTGTGTATTGCCCGACCACGAAAAATAGGCTACCAAGATATTAGAATCTCCTGCGGTACTTTCTTCGGGGGTGATATCGGCAGAATCATCTGTATTGTCGTCTGTGACATTATTATTACTTACATTTGTATCGGTGTTATTCGCAGTAGTGTCGTTGTTCTGCTTACCGCAGGCGGATAGAGCAAGAACAAAGCAAACGCATAAAACAAGCGAAAGAATGGATTTTAATGTTTTATTCATGGTGCCTCCTTAATTTTTTAGATTTTTGTCTGTCTGCTTTTCATTTGCAGCAGCTTTTTGCCGTAATAGGATAAGGTTGCAAAGGCAGCCGACATAGCAATCGTCTCAAAAAAGTATAGTGCAGCCGATTTGTCGGTATCAAAAAACTTAAACTCAGTAAGGTAAAACAATTCTTCATAAAAGGCTCGGTCAACGAATACATAAACACCATATGCCGCTAATAAAACAGCAATGATTCGACCTGTCCACAGGAATTGTCTGTGCTTTTTCAGTTTGTTTGCGAACGGTGCTAAATGTAATCCCAAATGCAGGCTCATCAGTACAAAGACCCACGCAGTCGATACGAGGTGAAGCGTCCTGCCTATCCTTGCACCGCCCAAATTCAGAAAAGCAAAAACCTTTCCCGAAACCAGCACCGAACTTACCATACAGCACAGCATAGCAGCAAACAGCGCAATATTGATAACTGCTGATGTTGTCCTTGTCGGAGTGTATTTTCCTTTGAAAAGGGACTGATACCAACGGAAATTCAAGATGGTATGGACGATAAACAAGGTAAACAGCGCGATACCGAGCCATTCGTGTAATCCGTCCCATAGGTGTTCCTGCATAAGAGCGACAAAAATCAGATACATTGCAATGTCAATGATGAGTTTGACAACCTGTTTATATTTCATTTTTGTCACCTCCATATTCAGCACAGTCCGTTATAAAAGTAGAGCATAGCGTAATATCCCGAATAGGCGAAATCATTCGTACCCGAAGCGGCAAAGATAAAGAAATCGTCCCATGGTAGGCTGCTGTGCTTCGGCAGAAGAATCAGGCTGTTCTTCAGCTTGTTTCAGATCAAGAGAATTTACCCAATCTACGATTTCCTGCTCTGCGTCTTGAATATCATTGCGGGAGATAGATTTGCCGTCCAACACCTCGGCGTTGGGTTCAAGCTCTTTGATTGTGGAAATTGTACCAGAAAAGCCGCTGCCGCCGTGGGTGTTAAAGGGAATAATCGTCTTGCCGGAAAAATCGTACTCGTCAAAGAAAGAGTACAGAATCATCGGCATATCGCCCCACCAGTTGGGATAACCGACAAAAATGTTTTCGTAGGTATCAAAGTTTTCAATCGTATCTTTGATTGCCGGTCTTGCATTATTGCTTTGTTCTTCACTCGCAAGGTCAACCAGTTCGTCGTGGTCGGTGGGATAGGGCGTTTCCGGCTCAATGCGGAAAATATCAGCACCGACGGTTTCCTGAATCACATACGCCATATACTGCGTATTACCCAGCGTTTCGCCGTCGATTACAACCGTACTGTCATCAACATTATCGGGCATCGAGAAGTACACCACAAGATTTTTTCCGTTTGTGTTACTCGGCGTAGGGGTGCTCTCGTTTGTCTGCGAACTGCTTTCTTCGGGTGTTGATTCGCTGGGGGATTGATTTGTCGAGCAGGCCGCCAGCGACAGCACCATAGTAAGCACCATAAAAAGCGAAATAATCTTTCTGTTTTTAATAACATTCCTTGAAGATTCCAAGGATTTCTTCGTGGGTCATTTTTTTGTAACTGCCGGGCATAAGGGCACAGGAATCTGCAATTTCTTTCAAATCGGTATTTTCATTCACGCCCAAGTCCTGCAAAGATACAGGCAGTCCGATTTCGACAATGAAATCTTCCAAAGCCTCAATACCTGCAAGGGCGATTTCTTCGTCCGTTTTGGCCTCTGCCGAAACTCCCATAACCTCGGTTGCAAACCGTTTGAATTTCGGCAAGCCGTATTTGTAAATATGGCGGTAATAAACGGGGTGCAGAACGGCAAGCCCCTCGCCGTGGTTGCAGTTTGTGTACGCGCCGAGTTGGTGTTCCATTTGGTGGCACTCAAAATCCATTCGCTTGCCCAGTTTGATAACACGGTTTTCCGCCATTGTCGCCGCCCACATCAAATTGCTTCGTGCGGTGTAGTCCTGCGGATTCTGAATAGCAGCACGCAGGTTGCGGATTGCACTTCGCATAAGCGCCTCGGAAATATCGTCCGATACATTGTCCTCATTCGGCTCGCTGAAATAAATCTCCATAATGTGCGACAGAATATCAAAGCCGCCGGAAACCATTTGCTTTTTTGGAACGCTGTAAGTATAGGTGGGGTCAAGCAGGGCAAATTTAGGGTTGCATTGCGGATAATCTCTGCCCGTCTTGATTTTCAATTCCTCATTGGTAATAACTGCTCCGCCGTTGCACTCGCTGCCCGTACCTGCCACAGTAACGATCACGCCTAGAGGTAACGGCTCGAAGTCAAAAACACCCGGTCTTTTCCAGAAATCTTCCCATACATCGCCGTCATAACGGGCGGCAATCGAAATCGCCTTGCAGCAGTCCATAACCGAACCGCCGCCGATTCCCAAAAGCAGACTGACATCATTTTTCTTTGCCAGCTTCGCACCCTCCAATACCTTCGCATAGGTGGGATTCGCCATAATACCGCTAAACTCCACAACGGTTTTTCCTGCGGCTTCCAAGATGTTTGTTACCTCGTCATAGATACCGTTTTTCTTGATTGAGCCGCCGCCATAACATAGCATAACGGTATCGCCGTAGGCTTTCGTCAGGCAGCAAAGGTATTCCTTTACACAGCCTTTTCCGAAAAACACCTTTGTAGAATTTTCAAAAATAAAGTTATTCATTGTCATAGTCCTTTCTCTGATTTATTGATAATTTGAGCTAATCATTGCATTTGATTTTCCCAAAAATTCACAGCGTCGTTTATCCAACCCTCTGCAACCGTTCCCGTTCCGAGACCGAAGCCGTGGCTTATTCAGCAGACATTACATTCGCCTGAATCCAATTTTCAATGTGTTCCGCGATCACATCGTTGTTCATGTCCTGGAACATGAAGTGGTCGTTTCCAGTGATGCCCTCGTCAGGAAGATGGACAACAGTGCTGATGCCGCCTGCCGCTGTATAGCTTGTTGTAAAGGTATCGGCGGTGGAGGCCATAAAGCCCCACATGGCTGCTGCCGGGACATCGGTAAATTCCTCACCGATGTAGTCGCCGTAATAGAAGATGACAGGAATTTTCTTTTCCAGCAGTGCCTTGTAGTCATCGCTGTCCACCTGGGGAGCCATACCGGGCTCAATCGCTACGATGGCTGCGATGTGATCGGTATACCTGGCGGTCTCCCAACCAGGCATACCGCCCTGAGAATGGGTCACCAGAATGGAATCTTTTCCTGTACGTGCATAGACCTCGTCGATGGTTGCTGCGACGGCCTGGGCCACCACGGTGTTGTCGATGTTCTGGTCGCCGCCAGCATTGTCCATGCCGGTATCCGGCGTCATCTGGCGGAAGAATTGGTCAAGTGCTTCTTCTCCGGCAGGAAACTGGGAGCCTTCGTTGTAGGTAAATTCGTCATTCAGGTAAGTACCAATGCGGAACTGGGTGTACCAGGTCTGGTCGGAGGGTTCGGTGTTGATGGTACCGGCTACGGAGGTCTGCCCGGCTTCGCCCCGGCGGGGCTGGTCGATCAGGAATACACTATGTCCCATTTTCAGGAACATATCGGACCAGCCTTCCCGGCCATCCGGAGTGGTCATCCAACCCATACGGGACTGACCGTAGCCATGAAGAAATACCATGGGCAGGCCAGTCTCCTCTGCGGGAATTTGGTAAAGCACATTGGCATGATCCACATGGGCAGTGGAACCTTCTCTGGACGTATAGTAGTTGGAAACATCAAAGGTTCCATCTGAGGTGATTACGGTACCGCCAGCAGAGAACATTCCCTGCTCGGCAATCGCCAATACACCTTCCGGAATACTGGGCTGTTCCACGATGGTCTCAGGTTCACTTGTGGAAGCGGTGTTTTCAGCAGCCTGCTGACCACAAGCCACCAGGGATAATGTCATGATGCCTGCCAAAAGCAATGCGGCAAATCTGGATTTCATATATGATTTCCTCCTGTCATTTAAATTTCTCTCTGATTATTTCTGCTCGTCTACCGGAGGAACCATAGCTGCATACCGTTGCAGCAGTTCCGGTGTGCTGGTGTAGTAGCGCACATTCTTATCCATAATGGAAATCTGTGCCATCTCCCATGCTGTCAGGCTGAAATCGAACAGGTCAAAGTTGTCCTGAATGTGGGCAGGGCTCTTGGAGCCGGGAATCACGATATTGCCCGCCTGAATGTGCCAGTGCAGAATAATCTGGGCACTGGATTTCCCGTACTTTTTGCCCAGTTCCTGAAACAGGGGTTCCTCAAGCAGAGCCTTGTCCCCGTGCCCCAGGGGATACCATGCCTGAATGACGATACCTTCCTTCTTGAGGTAATCTTTCAGCTTCTTCTCCTGATAGTAAGGATGCACCTCGGTTTGCAAAACTACAGGCTTTACCTCACAGATATCCAGAATCTCACGAATCTGAGACTGGCTAAAATTGGACAGACCGATGGCCTTGACCTTGCCCTCTTTGTAGGCTTTCTCCATCAGCTTGTAACCGGCGATATAGTTTCCAGCGGGCTGGTGGATGAGCAGCAGGTCAATGTAGTCGGTGTCCAGCCGCTCCAGTGTCTTTTCCACAGCATCAGACTGCTCGTAGAAGGCAGGCCACAGCTTGGTTTCCAGAAAAATCTCCTCTCTGGACACGCCGGACTTCTTCATTGCACGACCTACGGCCTTTTCATTGACATAGGCGTTTGCCGTGTCGATCAGGCGATAGCCACACGCCAGCGCATTGAGGACGGATGCTTCCGCCTCGTCCGGGGTCAAAAGAAAGGTTCCAATACCTGCCATAGGCATCTTAATTCCATTGTTCAAAGTAACATATTCCATTATTGATTCCTCCTTAACATTTTTTGACAATTCTTGATCCGCCGAACACTTCGGACATGGGAATGGTGTCCAAAGCATCATCCAACGCAGAGACTTCGGACGGCGTCAGTACCACATCGGCTGCACCCGCATTTTCTCTCAACTGCTCCAACTTTCTTGTGCCGGGAATCGGTACGATCCAGGGCTTTTTGCAGAGCATCCACGCCAAAGAAAGCTGCGCTAGCGTGGCGTTTTTCTCCCTTGCCATATCTTGCGGCAGTGCCAGCAGTTTCTGATTCTGATCCATCGCCTCGGCTGTAAATTCCTCCAGTACAGGGAACAGTACCTCATGCCACCGGGCCATCATGGAATAACGGTTTTGAATTGCCATGACACCTGCCACTTCCTCTATGGGGACGTTCGGATCGGTTCGGGCTGTGTAGTCCTGGGGATTCTTGATCGACGCGCGCAGATCGCGGATCACGCCCCGCATCAGAGCCTCTGAAATATCATCGGATACGTTTTCCTCATTGTGAAACGGTTCTGATTTATCATCTACATTATAAAAAAATCGAGACTCCAACAGAAGTCTCGATTACTTATGCAGTATAAACCCAAAAGTTAATACTAAATATTTCGTTATAATTCCATGACAGCAGGAATCGCCTGTAAGAATCGCTGCACAGTTTTTGATGGTTCGGGGGCGTGCAGAATTCCAAAGGGAATTGTATAATTCCAATCTACAGGCAGAATTTTCAGCAACGGATGTACTGTTTTCCAGTTTTCTATGGCAATCAAAATGTCGTTGCTGTTTTCACACCGGTTGAATATTTCCAGACTATAAAAATCAAAGTCAACAATATGAATGTTGTAGTGATTGGTCCAAAGGTCATCCCTTAAAAGGTCAATGTAATGGCTCCAGCCACGGTGCATCAACAATAAGTTTTCCCCATACAAATCCTGTATCGTCAAACGCTTTTTCTTCGCTAACCGATGGTTGACCGATACAGCGCAGCACAGCGGCACCCTGCAAAGCTCAGTTCCGGAACACTGCCGGTAATTCAGCATGCTCTCGTCAAAGATACCAGCGATCACATCAATATTTTTTCCGAGATTTTTGAGAATCTCACGGGCATTTTCCGGTGTATTTTCAAACGGAATCATCTGAAACTTTATATCTGGACAATACTCCTGAAACTTTGGCCATAAGTCCACCATGTTTTGGACTGGGGTCATTGGGGAGGTGCCGATGCGGATCACATTTTCTTCCTTTTGCATCGCCGCTCTGGCACGTTCAACAGATTCCCTGCAATACCCAATGACATATTTCGCATCCTGATAGAGTGATTTTCCTGCTTCCGTCAATTTCAGGCCACGGTGGGTCCGAACAAATAAAGTCAAACCTAACTGTGCTTCTAACAGATTGATCTGCTTAATAACAGCGGGTGGGGAAATGAATAATTCTTCTGCCGCTTTATTAAAACTCCCTGCGTCCGCAACACGGATAAAAGTTTCAAGCTGGGGGTTGTACATGAGAATCACCGCCCTTTCTGCGTAAATCATTTGGTTTTGTTGCCGTTTTCGGAATCATCCACGAACGGCCAAACCGCTGCACACCTTCAATTCGGCCTTCTTCACATAACTTTTGCACCCAGCGCTCAGACAAATTCCACCGCTTCGCAGCTTCTTTTACTGACATTATATCCATCTTCCAACCTCCGTGAAGTTAATGCGTTTATCCGAAGTGTACAATCATATTATATTCATGCGCTTATAACGCATCAAGATATTTTTTCCGAAATTTTTGTGAACAGCTTTAGAAAAAGCAGGAAATATTTGTGGAGAGACAAATTGGCAAGCAGTGTAAACCTGTACAGGTTCACTCATTTTCTCGATTTTCCCCTTCGGTGCAATCTTCGCAAATTTGCTTGTTGAGGGAGCATCCCCAATTCCCTTTGAACGGTATCTGCGATACCGGCTACTCGTTCATACTGAACGTTTTCCTGAAGAAGAAAAAACTGGACTACCATTTGGCATCCAGGTTAAAATCGTAATTTCTTTGGGTTATTCTTTCTTCTCGATCCAGCCAATAAAGATACTGACCTTTTCAAGATCTTCCTCATTCATGGTTCTCAGCTTCTCGCACAATTCACGATACGGGGTATTCGCATCATCCAGTGGGGCGAAAAATTCTGCCGGTGTCATATCAAAATACGAGATGATATTGAACAGTTCCCTGAGAGACGGCAAGGCTGCTCCGCTGGTTATTCCACGAATGTATGAGCCACTCTTATCCAAATCCAAGGCTTATCTTTTGATAAAGGAGTGAAATTAATAAGAATGATTATTATTATCCTATCAATCATATTACTACTACTTCTACTTACTTTTTTCCTCTATATTCAAAAGAAAAAAGTGATGTCGCACTATTTTATGTGATATCATCACCGAAATGTTATTTTAGATTGGCTATACTATAATCAAACAAAGGAAAGGAGCTGGCAATATGGCAGTTATCAATATTAATAGAAATCAATTTGAAGAAATGGTGCATAGCGGAAAGACTGTTCTGGTGGAGTTTTCAGCTCCCTGGTGCGTATATTGCCGCCGTCTGGCTCCGGCATTGGAAAGCGTGGCTGAGGAATATAAGGATACGCTGGTATTCACTGCGGTTAACATTGATGATGAGCCGGAATTGGCTGAGGCCGAAGCTATAGAAGTTGTCCCTACTCTGCTGATCTATCACAGCGGACAGGCTCTTGGCTCTATCATCGCTCCGGAATCCAGGGCGCAGTTGGTGGCGTTCATTGAAGAAACTTTACAGCACCAGACGCAGGAAGCAACTACTGTGCAGCATATTTACGACATGATCGTGGTAGGAGGCGGTCCCGGCGGCTATACCGCAGCCCTTTATGCCGCCAGAGCAGGTATGAACACCGTGGTTTTAGAGAAGTTGTCCGCTGGTGGGCAGATGGCTCTGACCGAGCAAATCGACAACTATCCCGGCTTCGAGGATGGTATCGACGGCTTCTCCCTGGGAGAAAAGATGAAGCGAGGAACGGAACGATTTGGAGTGGAAACCAAGCTGACTGAGGTGCTGTCCCTGGAACTGTCCGGTTTTATAAAGAAAGCGGTGACCAGCGAAGGTCCTATGTACGCAAAGACCATTGTGCTCGCTACCGGAGCTGGCCCCAGAGAGCTGGGTGTTGATGGTGAACAGGAGTTAATCGGTAAAGGTGTCCACTACTGCGCAGCCTGTGACGGAATGTTCTATCGGAACAAAACGGTTGTCATCGCAGGAGGTGGCAATACCGCTGCGGCGGATGCCCTTATCCTCTCCCGTATCTGCAAAAAAGTCATCGTCGTTCACCGAAGAGATACCTTAAAAGCAACAAAGATCTACCATGAGCCTTTGATGAAAACGGAAAATATAGAATTCCTCTGGGACAATGAGATCGTCACACTGCTCCATAACGAAAAGCTGACCGGTATCCGGACTCGGAATGTGAAAACCGGAGAGGAAAGCACGCTTGCTTGCGACGGTGTGTTTGTCAGCGTCGGAAGAAAACCTTCCACCGAATTGGTGAAAGATCAGATTACGATTGATCCGGCTGGATACATTATCGCAGATGAGAGTACCTGCACCAACATCCCCGGTGTATTCGCCGTTGGGGATGTCCGCACAAAGGCATTGCGGCAGGTCGTGACTGCTGTAGCCGATGGGGCAACCGCTGTTCACTATGCAGAGGAATATTTAGCAGGAGGAATATGAGATGAAAGAAAATATTAAAAAATGGCTGAAGCCAATTCTATTTACCGCAGGCGGCGCTCTGGTCGGCCTTGCATATTACTACTTTGTGGGATGCTCCACAGGAGCTTGTCCGCTAACTTCTAACCCTTTTATCACGATGGCCTATATGGGCTTTATCGGTTGGCTGTTGTCAGGTGTGTTCGGAAAGGGGTGCAGCGGTTCATGCAATATGCAGTAGCCTTCCTGGAGGGAATCATCACCTTCATATCGCCCTGACTGCTTCCTATGCTGCCCATCTATACCTCCTATTTTGCAGGCGGTGGGCAACACACCACAAAAAGACTTTGTTGGGCGCATTGGGATTTGTTAGTGGATTTACCGTAATTTTTGTAGCAATGGGCGCAGAAACCCTGCAGCGAGGAATTGACATGATTATTTCCGACAGGTGGTGATCAGCATATTATATCGAAGTAGAATACAAAAAAGCGGCCACGGTCTCACACTCCAAAACGGAATGGACCGTGGCTCTTTCTCTACCTTCAGCGCTGTTCTTCTTTCTCTTGTTTCTTCTCTTCCACTTGTTTTTGATGGTCAATACCCAAGATGTGCTCAACCGTTTGCTTGGCAATCAGGTATTCCTGCATCTCTTTCTTGACCTGACGATATTCTGCGTAGGCTTGCTTTTTCTCAACCAATAACCGATTAAATTCCTCATGCAGAGCCTGGCGGGAAGGAACCTTTTTTTCCTCCAGTTGGTCAAAGGCTTGCTTCGACGCTTTATGAATTGTGATTTCCTGACGGTGTTCCTCAAAGAACTTTTTGCTATATCCAGACTTACGGTACTCGATATAGATTTGCCTTGTGCTGCGATAATTTTTGATGTGCTGCTGCAATGTCTGAACCTCAACCATTCGTTTCTCTGCGGTCTTGATAGAATCAGAAAGCGCATCGAACCGGGCAGACAGATTTTCAATATGATCG
>ERZ831773.1708-NODE-1708-length-21329-cov-30.287064_pt1 | contig 21329 bp, 16 predicted proteins | sample MGYA00519696_ERZ831773 | MGnify/ENA primary metagenome ERZ831773 (study PRJEB31850, sample SAMEA3708720) | human gut metagenome | biome: human gut; feature: human-associated habitat; material: faeces | place: China | collected 2014 ...
TATAGCGGTCGCAGTCGCAGCCCACGCCGCAGGTCGGCTTGCCGCAGCCGTACTCCGGGCCGCGGTCAAAGTAGATCTCGGAGCAGGGGCCGCACGGACCGGAACCGTGCTCCCAGAAGTTGTCCTCCTTGCCCAGACGCACCATGTGGTCCGGGGCGATGCCCACCTTCTTGGTCCAGATATCGTAGGCCTCGTCGTCCTGCTCATACACCGAGATGTGCAGGCGGTCCTTGGGGATGGCCATCCACTCGTCGCTGGTCAGGAACTCCCATGCCCAGGGGATGACCTCTTCCTTGAAGTAATCCTGGAAGGAGAAGTTGCCCAGCATCTCAAAGAAGGTGCCGTGGCGGGCGGTGATGCCCACGCGCTCGATATCCGGGGTACGGATGCACTTCTGGCAGGTGGTCACACGATGACGGGGCGGCTCTTCCTGTGCCAGGAACCACTTCTTCATGGGAGCCATGCCGCTGTTGATCAGCAGCAGGCTGGGGTCATTCTTCGGCACCAGCGGGAAGCTGTCCAGGCGCAGGTGGCCCTTGCTCTCAAAAAAGCTCAGGTACTTTTCGCGCAGTTCATTCAAACCGGTCCATTGCATAAGTTTTCTCTCCTCAATTGTCCTTGGCGTTTGCACGTCAGATTTTTATGATGTTATGGCAGAGGGGCAGACAGGCGCAAAAAACAAAAACAGCCTCCATCCCGATCAAGGGACGAAGGCTGTGCTGCTCAAAACTCCGTGGTACCACCCAAATTGCAAAGGATAAATTGTCCCCTGCCGCTTTCGGCGCGTTAACGCTGCGCAGCGTCCGGTTTGCATTCGCCGGAAGCTCCGGGGTGGCGCGAAATGGACCCGACCGGAACGCCTTGCAGCCTGCGGGCGTTCTCTCTGGACGGTGGTGTGTACATTTCTGGCCCCATCATTGCCATCTGTCATAATTTCACATCACACAAGACGGGCACTCAGCCCCCTTGCGTACAGTTAAATTATAGCATGAGCCGGGCATTTGTCAACTCTTTTCCGGCAAAAACCTTTCCTTACAGACGAGGCAGGCCAGCGGCAGCGCCTGAGAAATCACGGCACCCAGATGCGGCGCACTTCCTGCACCCTGCCGCCCTGCACCACCAGCGTGGTATTATACACTGTCCAGTTGTCCGGGTCCGCATTGATGGCAGCCGCCACGGCCGAAGCGCCGGTGGTCTCCATCTCTTCGGCCTGCGGGTCAGCAGAGCTATCCTTCAGCACTACGCCACCTGCCAGCGGCATCGTCTTTTCGCCCATCTCATAGTAGACAGGGTAATCGTCAAAGGTCATCGTCCGGTAGACATCATCTTCCAGCTTCAGGTCAAGACCGTACTGCTCCTCCATGCCGCCATTGATGGTGACAAGATGGTACTGATCGTTTTTCTCGATACTCTCCACTGCAACGGTCACAAACTGGTTCCATGCAGCTCCCTCTTCGTGGAGGGTGATCTGATCCCCAACGGCAAGGTTTTCAATCTCCTCTTTCTTATAAATGTCGTAACCAAACACCTTTGCAGTCAATTTGCCGTCCTGCACGCCGGAGGTAATGGCGGCAGAAACAAACGTGGTGGTCTGTGTGTCATCAAGGTCATCCAGCCTCCACGTCAGCATGTTGATGGGCTCCGTGACCCCTTCCTCTGCCACATGGGAGGAGGCCGGCACTGCACTGGATGCAGGCGTGCTTGCAGCTGTACCGGAGCTGCCGCAGGCCGTCAGCGCGATCCCCACCGCAAGAAGCACAGTCAGGGGCAGAATTTTTTTATTCAGTCTCATATTCTTGGCCTTCTTCTTATTTCTGTGGGAAAGGTCTGTTCCGTTCCCCGCCCATATCATACGCCGCCCGCACGGAAATGTCAACTTTTCCAGCCCCGTGCGCTTGACGTGCGGTTTGTGTTCCGCTACAATAAAAACGAACCAGAGAACCTTCTTATTGCAAGACAGAGAGGAACTTTTCCGTGAAAATTTTAAAAGTAAAATGTCTGGCCCCTACCCGGCTGGACAACTATCTGATGCAGCAGTACCCGGCCCTGAACCCGGGCCGCCTGAACAAGGCCCTGCGTGAAAACAAGATCAAGCTCAACGGCAAAAAGCAGCCGCTTTCCACCCGCGTGATGGCCGGTGACGAGATCAGGCTGTTCATTCTGGACGAAGTTCTGGACGCCGACAAGCGAGTGGAGGGCCCGGCGTGGAAAAATGCCCGCGGTCCGGCGCAGGTGGTGTACGACTGCCCGCAGATCCTCATCGTGAACAAGCCCGCCGGCCTTTCCGTGGACGGCCCGGACGATGACACCCTGCTGAACCGCGCCCTGCTCTACCTGAACCAGCAGGGGGAGTACAAGGAGAATGACCTGTACACCCCGGCCCTGTGCCACCGGCTGGACACCGGAACCAGTGGTCTGGTGATCGTCGCCAAGACCCCGGAGGCCGAGGAGCTGTTTCTGGCCGCCATCAAGAACCGTGACGTGCAAAAGACCTACCTCTGCGTCACCTTCGGCCGCCCTGTGCCGCCGGACGCCACCCTGGGCGGCTATCTGCTCAAGGACGCCGACCGCGGCATCGTGAAGATCGTGGAGGACAAGCAGCCCGGTGCCAAGGAAGTGGAGACCCAGTACGAGACCATTGCCGTCTCCGGTCGTCTGGCCCTGCTCAAAGTAAAGCTGATCACCGGCCGCACCCACCAGATCCGTGCCCACATGGCCAGCATCGGCTGCCCCATCCTGGGCGACAGCAAGTATGGCAACAACAGCGCCAACCGGGAGCTGAAGCTCAAGTATCAGGCCCTGTGCGCCTATGAGCTGACCATGCCCCGCTTCACCCAGCCGGATTTTGCCTTCCTCAGCGGCAAGACCTTCCGCGCCCCGAAGCCCTGGTACTACAACCAAGTGCTGGACGGAACACTGAAGTAAGACTCAAATCAACAGACAAGGCCCCGTGTGCATCAGCACACGGGGCCTTGTTTTGATTCAAGCAAATTTTATGCCGGATAATTCAGGGTGTCCAGCAAGGCGTTCAGGTAGTTCTGCGGCATGGCACCGGTGCTCTGGGCACACAGCAGATAGGTGGTGGCACCGTGCTGGAACACGGCGTACTGGGCCGTCACATTGCCTGCAGCATCCTTCACGCTGTAGATCTGGTAGACCTGACCGTTGGCTGCGGTGTAATCTGCCTTGGCATACGAGGCGCCCGGCGCGGTGACCGACTCCTCCACCGCAGCTTCATCGCTGCCATCCCAGCGGGTGCTTGCCGCAAAGGTCAGCGACACGGCACCGTCCGTTCGGTACTGGTTGTACATGGTATTGGTGATCTTCTGGGACGGCTTGAACGAAACCACCACATTGTCCGTCCCGCCGCCCTGCGGAAGGGCATCAAAGGTGCTGCTGGACACAAACTTCATGCCCAGCTGGCTTTCAGCATCCGCACGGCTGTTCATGTCGATCTCCACCACGCTATTGCTGGTGCGGCGGGCCGTGGTCTTGACCTGCGCCTTCACATCTTCGCCGATCTTGGCGGAATCCTCCACGGCAGGCATCTGCAAACGATAGCTCAGACGGACATTGCCGCCGCTCTTATCCACGCTGCTGGCATTCACAGCCCATGCGGCCGGGCAAAGCAGCGACACTGCACAGGCGGCAGTGAGCAACAGACCCGCGATTCTGCGCATCTTCATAAAGCATTCTCCTTTCGGCGGGGGCACCGATCCGGTGCCGCCATATTCTCCCAGCTTTAAAATAGCAAGAATATGCGCCGCTGTCAAGTGGCAAATCAGCTAAAAAGTTGGAATTATTTTTGGAAATCCCACCTAATTTTTCCCGCGGACACGCAGAAAAGGCAGTGCACCGGAGCCCCGGCACACTGCCCTTTTCTCATTTTCAGCTCGTCGGTACAGCGGTCAGGAAGCAGCTTCCTGCACCACCACATACACGCCTGCCGGCACACAAGCCGCCCAGGCACCGTCCTTGTCCAGCCAGCCGAATTGCTCACAGATATGATCGGGGCACTGGCTGTCCAAAAACGCGATCGCGCCGTCTTTTACCTGCAGGTGGACCACATAGTCGCCCACATCATACAGGTAATCATGATCTTCGTCCAGCGAGAGGGTCTCAGATGCGCCGCTGCCAAAGTCAACGACTGCTTCCAGACCCGTGCCCTTGCTGCCGCGGGCCGCGCGCCAACCAAAGTACAGCGCCGCTGCCACGGCCAGCACCACCAGAGCAAAGATCAGGTTCTTCTGCCACGGCTTCCAACGTTTTTTGCCGGAAGCTGCGTCAGATTTTTCCGTCACACTCATGCAGCGTACTTGCTGGCAGCAGCACCGGCAATGCGGCCAAAGACCACGAAGTCGGCCACAGCGTTGCCGCCCAGACGGTTTGCACCGTGCACACCGCCGGTGACCTCACCAGCCGCGAACAGGCCGGGGATGACGGAACCGTCAGCCTTCAGCACCTCGGTGTTGGTGTTGATCTTCAGGCCGCCCATGGTGTGATGCACACCAGCGGTGACCTTGATGGCGTAGTACGGAGCGGTGTTCAGGGGGTTGGCGAAGCTGGTACGGCCGAAGTCGGGGTCGTTCTTGGCCTCAACATAGCCGTTCCAGGTGTTCATGGTCTCGGCAAAGGCAGCCTCATCGACGCCCATGGCCTTGCCCAGTTCCTCGTAGGTCTCACCGGTCACGGTGTAGCCCTTCTTGATGTAGCCCTGGATGACGCTGGAAGCATCGACCATAGCCTGATCGACCACCAGCCAGCTGTAGCTGCCGGTCTGAGCGATCTCAGCAGCAGAGACCACGTCACGGGTGCCCACTTCGTCGATGAAGCGCTTGCCCTCGGCGTTGATCAGCACGGCACCGTCGCCGCGCAGGCCCTCGGTGATCAGGGCAGCGGTGTTGGCTTCCACGGTGGGGTGGATCTGGATCTGATCCATATCCACGGTGTCGGCACCGATGGCAGTTGCCATCTCAATGCCCTGGCCCTGAGCGCCAGCGGCATTGGTGGTCATGAAGCCCTTCAGCTCCGGCTTGTACTTGGTGACCATGTCCAGGTTTGCGCCGAAACCGCCAGTGGCCAGCACAACGGCCTTGGCATTGACGGTGACGGTCTCACCGGAAGCACCGGTAGCCTTCACGCCCACAGCAGCGCCGTTGGCGTCGGTCAGGATCTCGGTAGCGGTGGTGTTCAGCAGAGTCTGCACACCAGCCTTGTCGCAGTTCTCCTGCAGCAGAGGGATCATGTAAGAGCCAACGGAAACGGTCTTGCCGTCGCCGTCCACGGGGCGATGGATGCGCTTGACGGATGCGCCGCCAAAGCTGGCAACATTGTGCAGGGTGATGCCGTGCTCGTCCAGCCAGTCGATAGCGTCGGCACTGTTGGAGCACAGGGTCTCCACCAGCTCAGGGTTATTCAGACCCTTGCCGCCGATCATGGTGTCCAGCTCCATCAGCTCCACGCTGTCAAAGTAGCCCTTGGGGTCAGCCTGATAAGCAGCCCACTGCTCAGAAACAGTCTTAGCCAGAGCGGTGATGGTAGCGTTGTCGGCGTACTTTTCAGCAGCAGTCTTCAGGGTCTTTTCCACGCCTGCGGACTCGCCGAACTCGTTCTCGTCCTGGTACACGGTCTTGCCGGCGTTCATGCCGCCGGTGGCACGGACGGAGTTGCCGCCCACCATGGGCTGGCTCTCCAGGATGACAACGCTCTTGCCCTCAGCAGCAGCGGTGATGGCAGCAGTCATGCCTGCGCCGCCTGCGCCCACGATGGCAACATCTGCGTCAATGGTGGAGTCCTCTGCCTTGGTGGTGTCGGCCTCGACAGCGGTCTTGTAGTCGTCAGCGTTCAGGCCGGCAGCGGTCAGAGCGGCGGCTGCAGCCTCCTTGATGGCATCGGAGGTGATGGTAGCACCGGAGACGCCGTCCACAGCGATGCTGCCGGTCTCAGCGATCTGGCCGGGCAGCTGCTCCAGAGCCAGGGTACCAATGCCCTGGGTCTCGTCGGCACCCTCAGCGGTGCAGCCGGTGATCTTGCTGTCCGTCAGGGTCAGGGTGACGGTCACGTCGCCGCCCATGCCCTTTGCGGTGCCGATAAAGTCACCGGAGACACCTGCAGCAGAGGAGGCGGAGTTGCTCTTTGCGCCGCAGCCGAACAGGCTCAGGGCCATGACGGATGCCAGTGCAAACGCAGCAATGCGTTTTCTCATGATTGGATCTTCCTTCCTTCTTCTTGGTGTTTGTTTCATGGTTTGTCCATGCGAACATCTATCAGCATAAAAAGGGGAGCCGCGCATTCGGAACGCAGCTCCCCTCTGCCGAACTAGGGAATAATTAGGCGTTAGCCTGAGCTGCAGCAACAGCGCATGCAACGGTAGCGCCGACCATGGGGTTGTTGCCCATGCCGATCAGACCCATCATCTCAACGTGAGCGGGCACGGAGGAAGAGCCAGCGAACTGAGCATCACCGTGCACACGGCCCAGAGAGTCGGTCAGGCCGTAGCTTGCGGGGCCTGCTGCCACGTTATCGGGGTGCAGGGTACGGCCCGTGCCGCCGCCGGAAGCAACGGAGAAGTACTTCTTGCCGTTCTCGATGGCCCACTTCTTATAGGTGCCTGCAACCAGGTGCTGGAAGCGGACGGGGTTGGTGGAGTTGCCGGTGATGGAGCACTGCACGTCCTCCTTCTTCATGATGGCAACGCCCTCCATGACATCGTTAGCGCCGTAGCACTTGACGGCTGCGCGCTCACCCTCGGAGAAGGGGATCTCCTTGACGACCTTCAGGGTCTGGGTGGGGATGTCGTACTCGGTCTGCACATAGGTGAAGCCGTTGATACGGGAAATGATGTAAGCTGCGTCCTTGCCCAGGCCGTTCAGGATGACGCGCAGAGGGGTCTTGCGGACCTTGTTTGCGGTGCGGGCGATGCCGATGGCACCCTCAGCAGCGGCGAAGGACTCGTGGCCTGCCAGGAAAGCGAAGCAGGTGGTGTCCTCGCTCAGCAGACGAGCGCCCAGGTTGCCGTGGCCCAGACCGACCTGACGCTGCTCAGCGACAGAACCGGGGATGGTGAAAGCTTCCAGACCTTCGCCGATGGCGGCTGCGCACTCGGCAGCATCGGTCAGGCCGCGCTTGACGGCGATAGCGGTACCCAGGGTGTAAGCCCAGACAGCGTTATCAAAGCAGATGGGCTGCACGCCGCGGACGATCTTGTCGCAGTCGATGCCCTTAGCGAGGAGCATCTCGTTGCAGGCGTCCAGAGATTCGAGGCCGTTGGCCTTCAGGCATGCCTCGATCTTCGGCATGCGGCGATCCATAGATTCAAAAGTTGCCATGAGTTGTTCCTCCTCTCTTATTCCTCACGCGGGTCGATGTACTTGACAGCGCCTGCTTCCTTGCTGAAGCGGCCGTAAGTACCCACGTTCTTCTCGTAAGCCTCGTTGGGGGTCTTGCCGTGACGGATGTCCTCCATCATCTTGCCCAGCTTGACGAACTGATAGCCGATGACCTCGCCGTTGGCATCCACAGCCAGCTTGTTGATGTAGCCCTCGGTCAGCTCCAGATAACGGACGCCCTTCTCCTTGGTGGAGAAGATGGTGCCGGTCATGGAGCGCAGGCCCTTGCCCAGGTCATCCAGACCTGCGCCGATGGGCAGACCGTCCTCAGAGAAAGCGGTCTGGCTGCGGCCGTAGACGATCTGCAGGAACAGCTCGCGCATCGCCACGTTGATGGCGTCGCAGACGAGGTCGGTGTTCAGAGCTTCCAGAATGGTCTTGCCGGGCAGGATCTCGCCTGCCATAGCAGCAGAGTGGGTCATGCCGGAGCAGCCGATGGTCTCCACCAGAGCCTCCTCGATGACGCCGTTCTTGATGTTCAGAGACAGCTTGCAGGTGCCCTGCTGAGGTGCGCACCAGCCCACACCGTGGGTGTAGCCGCTGATGTCCTTGATCTCATAGGCCTTGACCCATGCGCCCTCTTCGGGGATGGGAGCCGGACCATGCTTAGGACCTTTGGTGATCGGGCACATATTCTGTACTTGCTGCGAATAGGTCATAATCATACTCTCCTTTTGACAAATGTCGCTTGGCGGGAACACGGCTGCGCCCTGCCGGCACAGCTCGTCCTCCCGTTTTGCATCGGCTGCGCGGGCCGCTCTCTCTTTCGGCCGCACAGCACTACCACGCATGATTTTATTATAGAGAATGCGCGCGCATTTTGCAAGACATTTCCGCCAAAAATCCGCAATTCTCTTTCTGGTCATTTTCATCTAACCGTCAATTCGTCCGCTTTCTGCCGGGCATTTGTCATTTTTCTGTCAATTCTGTCAGCAGGTCCGGTCCATGCCCTGCTGCCCGCGCCCAGCAGACGGTTCCACCGGCCGCAAGGCCCGGATGCAGGCAAAGCCGGCCCCGGCGGCTGCCACAGCCATCCAGTGCCGACCGGCTTCCAGCCCGAAGAAATTGGCTGCAAACGGAAAGGCAAGGCTGCCCACGCTCTGCCCCAGCGCCAGAAAGCCATAGTTGACCCCCGCATGGGGGAAGCCGAACAGGTCGGTGGAAAGGGCCGGCAGAACCGCCGCCAGCGCCGAGTAGCAGAAGGTGAGGCCCGCATAGCAGGCCACCACGCCCCAGCCCTGTGCAAAGGCAAACCCCGCCGACAGCCCGGCAGACACCGCAAACAGCAGCATGTCCGTGGGGCGGCGGCCGATTCGGTCACTGAGCAGGGGCATCAGCAGGCGGCCTGCCGCACTGCCCACGCTGCCCAGTACCACGCTCCATAGCGCCGCCTGCTCCTCCAACCCGCGCTCCATGCCCAGCTTTAAAATAATGGGGCTGAACAACAGCACTGCGGGGGTAGAAAAGCACACCGCTCCGGCGCACAGCCAGTACTGCTTTGTGCGCAGCATCTGCTGCGGGGCAAGGTCAATGGTGTTTTTGCCGTTTTCCTGCGGTTTTTGGGTCTGCCCGGTCTGCGGCGGGTCCTGTAAAAGCAGACTGCCCACAAGGCATACCGGCAGGGTGACCGCCCCCAGTGCCCAGAAGGCCCCCCGGATGCCCTGCACGACCCAAAATCCCCGCACTGCCGTGCGCACGAATACGGTGAGGAAGGCACCGCTCAGGCCCACCGCCCCGCCGATGACGCCGGTGGCCAGCCCCTTGCGGTCGGCGTACCACTTCTGGGCGCAGGACTGGATGGACGGATACAAAAACGCCGTGCCCAGCCCCGCCGGGATGCTGAACGCCAGAAAGAACGCCTCTGCGCTGCCCGGCGGCAGCAGGCCCGCCGCAAAAAAGCCGCCGCAGAGCAGGGCGGTGCCCCACAGGCCCGCGCAGCGGGGGCCGTGCCTGTCCTGCAGGAAGCCGCCCAGAACGCACCCCACACCGAAGGCCGCGATGAGGATGCCAAACGCATACCCCGCCCCCTGCTCCGACAGGCCGTATTCCTCCATGACCGGCTGCTGGAACACGCCCCACGCCGCCGGAAGCCCCGTGAGCACCTGAATGGCGGCCCCGGCGGCAAGGATCGTCCACGGGTGTTTTGCTGCAAACTGCTGTTTCATCGTTTCACCTCAAAATCCGTGCAATTTGCGATAGTGTGCCCATTCGGATTGACAATCCGGCAGTTTCCTTTATAATATGATGTACTGGAAACAATTCAATTGACATATAGAGAGGTATTGCAACCATGAAAACACAGGCATTGAAGGGCATGCGCGACCTGCTGCCCGCCGAGCAGACCCTGCGCGACTACATCCAGGGCAAGATTCTGGAGACTTACCGTGCGTCCGGCTTTGAGCGCATCTCCACCCCTATGCTGGAGGACATGGAAAATCTGGACAAGTCCGACGGCGGCGACAACCTGAACCTGATCTTCAAGGTGCTCAAGCGCGGCGACAAGCTCACCGCCGCCCTGAACACCGGCGACCCCAAGCAGCTCTCCGACATGGGCCTGCGCTACGACCTCACCCTGCCCCTGAGCCGCTACTATGCCGCCAACAAGGACAAGCTGCCCAGCCCCTTCAAGGTGATCCAGACCGACCGTGTGTTCCGTGCCGAGCGCCCCCAGAAGGGCCGTCTGCGCGAGTTCGTGCAGTGCGACATCGACATTCTGGGCGACAGCTCCCCCAACGCCGAGGTGGAGCTGATCGACGTGACCACCCGTGCTTTGCTGAACATCGGCTTCACCGGCTTCACGGTGAACATCAACGACCGCCGCATCCTGCGCGGCATGCTGGAGAGCATGGGCTTTGCCGCCGATACGCTGGATTCCGTCTGCATCACCTTTGACAAAATGGACAAGATTGGTGCTGACGGCGTGAAGGCCGAGCTGACCGAAAAGCAGCTGCCGGAAGCCGCCATCAACGCACTGGCCGATTTCATCGCCGCCGGTGAGGTGACGCTGGACGCCGTGGCTGCCCGCTGCGCCGACCCCGCCATCGCCGATGACCTGAAGTACGTTCTGGCCACCGCCAATGCGCTGGCTGCCGGCCGCTATCAGGTGGCCTACTGCCCCAGCCTGGTGCGCGGTCAGGGCTACTACACCGGCATGGTGTTTGAGATCACCTGCCCGCAGTTCAGCGGTGCCGTGGCCGGCGGCGGCCGCTACGACAACATGGTGGGCAAGTTCCTGGGCACCCAGGTGCCTGCCGTGGGCTTCTCCATCGGTTTCGAGCGCGTGTGCGGCATCCTGCTGGAACAGGGGTATCAGATCCCCGGTGCCAAGCAGAAGATCGCCCTGTTGTACGGCAAGGACGCCGACTTCCCCGCCGTGCTGAGCAAGGCCGCCGCCCTGCGTGACACCTACAACGTCACCGTGCTGCAGCAGGCCAAGAAGCTGGGCAAGCAGCTGGGCCAGTTGGAGGCCGCCGGGTTTGCCGGTGCCGCCTTCATGGACAAGGACGAAGTCAAAATTTTTGCACAGCAGTAACCACAAAACGCAGACAGGCCCCCGCACAAAACCGTGCGGGGGCCTGTTTTTTTACTTCGTCATCAAATGGTGAACTGCACCACGCAGAAAGCAGCGTAGATGCACAGCAGCGCAATGCCCTGCGGGCGGCTGAGCTTGCCCTTGAGCAGGGCGGGCACCGTCAGCAGCAGCATGACCGCAAACATCACCGGAATATCCATCACCAGCGAGGCGTTCATGCCAGCAATGGTGGAGTTCTGCGGGATGGTAAAGGGAGCCAGCGTCACGCTGACGCCGCTCACCAGCACCAGATTGAACACGTTGGCACCGATGACGTTGCCCAGCGACAGCGCCCCGTGGCCCTTGGCCAGCGAGGTGATGGCCGTGACCAGCTCCGGCAGCGAGGTACCCAGTGCCACAAAGGTCAGAGCAATGACCGACTCCGGCACGCCCAGTGCCTGTGCAATGAGGGTGCCGTTGTCCACCAGCAGGTCCGCGCCCACCGCGATGAGCACCGCGCCCACCGCCAGCAGGCCCAGTTCCTTGGCAAAGGAAGCGTTTTCTTCCGGCTCTTCCTCTTCTTCCGGGGCGTGGGCATTCTTCATGGCCATCACGTTGCAGACGATGTAGGCCACGAACATGGCCAGCAGGATGATGCCCACTGGCCGGGTGAAGGAGCCGGTGGTGTAGGCCACACCGGCGTAGAAGGCTGCCGCCACAAAGAAGAACAGCACCGGGGTGCGCAGGCTCTTGGGGTCCACCTTGCCCGGCTTGGCCACAATGGGAATGGCCGCAATGAGGGCGGAATTGCAGATGACCGAACCAATGGCGTTGCCGTAGGCGATCTCGCCGTGACCGGTGAGAGCCGAGGTGGTAGACACCATCACCTCCGGCAGGGTGGTGCCGATAGACACCACCGTGGCACCGATGAGCAGCTCCGGCACATGGAAGCGGCGGGCAATGCCGGTGGCACCGTCCACAAACCAGTCACCGCCCTTGATCAGGCACAACAGGCCCACGATGAACAGCAAAACAGGTATAAGCATGTTTTTTCTCCTTTTTGATCGTTCCTTGGCCCGGCTCCGGGAACGGGAGTCTCTCAGCCGGGCAAAAAAGAAAAGACTCCTATTACAGGGTACGCATACTACGTCCTTGTAATAAAAGTCTCAAGCATCCGGTACTGCATCGGGCATTTCTGCCGGGTTGTCGCTGCAGCACAGCGCATCATCTCTTGCGGGATATACGCCCTTTACTCCCTTTTATCTTTGCATATTATACCTGTTTCAACGGCAAAGCGCAAGGGGAAACCTGCAAATTTCACCCGGCCTTTTCCACTTTTTTCGCGTTGGGATAGATGCGTTCCATGCGGGCATTGTCGAAATGGGCGTCCAGATAGGTCTCCACGGCATTGGCAGCTGGCACCCCGCTGGTGCGGGCGTCGTAACGGGCCAGCGCCAGCGAGCTGGTGACCATGTTCACCGCCATGAACACCGCCAGCAGCACGGTCATCCACGGCCGCACCCGGCTGCGCAGACGGGTCATGCACTTCATGACCACCGGGTAGCCGTAGCGCATCCACACCACGGCCGCCATGCCCCAGAAGAAGCAGTACAGCAGGTTGATGCGCCCGCCCAGATTGAATTTGAATTTGCTGTAATCCCAGAACACCGTGCCAAACAACAGCTCGGTCACGGCGCTGCACACATACTCGTACACGCCGCCCATCACCGTGCCGAACACAAACAGGTAGCGGTCGCTCTTGTCCTGATTCTGGCGCAGCAGCACGGTGGTCAGGGCCAGAGCCAGGCCCCACACCACGCTGAACGGCCCCCATACCAAACTGGAACGGCTCATCCAGACGCCTGCCGTCAGGCGGCAGAACACTGTTTCCACCAGGTCACCCAGAAACGCGCCCACCACGAACAGCCACAACAGGTCGGCGGCGCTCAGGGGCGTTTCGCCGTTCTGGGCAATGGTCGGTTCCTGCCGGGCCGCCGCCGGGTAGGCCCGCTGGATGCGCTTTTCCACATACAGAGCAATGCGGCGGCGCAGGCCGTCGGAGCTTTCACCCAGCCGCTGGTTCAGCTGTTCCAGCACCGGGTGTTTGGCCGCATAGCGCCCCACCAGCACGGCCGAACCGATCTGGTCCAGCGCTGCCACGATGACCGCCGCCCACACCAGCGGGTGCAGCAGCCAGTTCGGGATGGCCTGGCACAGCCGCAGCAGCAGGCCATTGAGCCACAGCACACTGGCAGTGCCCAGCACGCCCCACAGCAGCGAATACTGCAGGCAGACATAGCCGTTCAGGTTGAAGCGCTTACCGGAGTAGTCCCACCATTTGCGGCGGTGCAGCCGTTCCAGCAGCTTAGCCGTCAGCCACTCCATGACCGTGGAGGCCAGCGTACAGGCAAAAAAGAGGTACACCGGGTCGCTGCGCAGATCCGTGAAGCCCACGGCCAGCAGTACCGCCGTGGAGCCGTACACAAAGCAGAAGGGCCCGGCTGCTGCGCCGCGGTTGGCAAAATGCTTGCCCCGCACCGTAGCTACTACCGTCTCCCCTACCCAGCCCGCAAACGAGTAGACCAGGTAAAGGACGCCCAGCGTATAAAAATCGTATTCCATAGCAGTCCTTTCTTCCAAAAGCGTTGGTTTTCCAGCAGTTGTATTGTACCCTTTTTGCCTGCAGAACGCAAGCATGGCAAAGGGGCCGCCCGCAGCGGGTGGCCCCTTTTAGATTTCGTTGTACGATCAGAATTTGCGCCAGGTGTCGGGCATGAACAGCACCAGCATGGGGAAGATTTCCAACCGGCCTGCCAGCATATCAAAGATCAGCACCAGCTTGGCCGGGTCTGCAAAACCGCCAAAGTTCTGCATGGGGCCCACCAGCTCCAGGCCCGGGCCGATGTTGTTCAGAGTGGCGGCCACGGCAGTGAAATTGGTCACCATGTCAAAGCCGTTCAGACTGATGAGCAGGAAGGACCCCACAAAGATGAAGCTGTAGGCCGCCATGAACACGTTGGTGGTACGGATGGTCTCATGGTTCAGCAGCTTGCCGTCCATACGCGCCGGAGCCACCACCTGCGGGTGCAGAGCCTGCTTGAGCTCCTTGCCCAGCGTCTTGCCCAAAATGAGGATGCGGCTCACCTTGATGCCGCCGCCGGTGCTTCCGGCACAGGCACCAATGAACATCAGCACCACCAGCACTTCCTTGGACAGGGTGGGCCACAGGTCAAAATCGCAGCTGGAAAAGCCCGTGGTGGTGATGATGGAACCCACCTGGAACGCCGCTTGCCGCAGCGCCTCGCCAAAGCTGTTGTAGATGCTGTAGATGTTGGCCGTGATGATGGCAATGGCGGCTGCAATGACCACAAAGTAGCCGCGCACCTCTTCGCTGGCCGCCGCCCGGCGGAACCGACGCATCAACAGCAGGAAGTAGGCGTTGAAGTTGACGCCGAACAGGATCATGAACACGGTCACGACCCACTGGATGTAGGGGGAAAAGCTGCCAAAGCTGTCGTTCCGGAAGCCGAAGCCGCCGGTGCCCGCCGTGCCAAAGGCGGTAAGCAGGGCCTCAAACAGGGGCATTCTGCCTGCCAGCAGGAACAGCAGTTCCAGCACGGTCAAGGCCAGGTAGATGCCGTACAGGATCTTGGCGGTAGACTGCACCTTGGGCACCAGCTTGTCCACCTGGGGGCCGGGGCTCTCTGCCTTCATCAGGTTGACGTGGGAGCCGCCGGTCAGCGGCAGCAGCGAAAGCAGGAACACCAGCACGCCCATGCCGCCGATCCAGTGGGTGAAGCTGCGCCAGAACAAAATGCCCTTGGGCAGGCCCTCCACGGCGGGCAGAATGCTGGCACCGGTGGTGGTAAAGCCGGACACGGTTTCAAACAGGGCATCCACCGGGTTGGGGATGCAGCCGGTGAGCACGAAAGGCGCGGCACCCACCACCGAGATGACGATCCAGCTCAGTGCGGTGGCAGTAAAGCCCTCCCGCATATAGAATACCTTGCTGCGGGGCTTGATGGCCCGCAGCGCAAAGCCGATGCCTGCGCTCACGGCAGCCGTGAGCAGGAACACTGCCAGTACCATCCACTCGCCGTAGATCAGGCTGGCAGCGGCGGGCAGAAGCAGCAGGGTGCCCTCGATCATCAGGATATAGCCCAGCAGACGGAAAACGATCGCATAATTCATAGCCCGCCTCCGTCAGCTCTCCACGATGTCCCGCAGGTCATGCAGGCCATGCTCCAGCGTGACCACGATCACGTTGTCGCCCACCTGGATCTGGTCGCCGCCGCGGGGGATCAGGATGCGGTCGCCGCGGGTGATGCAGCACAGCAGCAGGTTCTTTTTCAGATGCAGCTGGCTCAGGGGCACACCGGTGGCCCGGCTCTCCTCGTGCACCGTGAATTCCAACGCTTCCACGCGGTCGTCCAGGATGCGGTACAGGGTCTTGATGTTGCTGCCCGCCTCATTCTGCAGGGCACGCACATACTGCACAATGTAATCGCAGGTCATGTACTTGGGGTACACCACGCTGCCCAGGTCCAGCCCGGCCAGAATGTCGTCAAACTCCAGGCGGTTCACCTTGGTCACCAGCTTGCCGTGGGAATGCTTTTTGGCAAACAGGGTCAGCAGCACGTTTTCTTCGTCGATGTTGGTCAGAGCCACAAAGGACTCTGCGGACTCCAGGCCCTCCGACAGCAGGAAGTCCCGGTTGGAGCCGTCCTCGTTCAGGACCTGGGCACCGGGCAGCTGCTCGGCCAGCTCCTGGGCGCGGGCGGCATCCCGCTCCACGATGCGCACCCGCACATGGTTCTCCAGCAGCTCCTGGCTCAGGTAGAACGCGATGGCGCCGCCGCCCACGATCAGGGCGTTGCGCACCGGCCGCACCGGCATGTGGATCTGCTGGAAGAAGGCATGCGCGTTTTCCTGGGTGGCCAGGAAGGTGACCTGATCGCCGTTCTGCAGCACAAAGTTGCCGTTGGGGATGATCACCCCGCCGTCACGCTCCACGGCACACACCAGAATGTCGCTCTTGAGCCGACTGGGGATCTCGCGGATGGCTACGCCGTCCAGCCCCTGTGCCTCGGTGAGCGCAAACTTGATCAGCCGCACGCGGCCGCCCGCAAAGGTGTCGATCTTGCTGGCCCCCGGGAACCGCAGCAGATGGGAGATCTCCTTGGCTGCCGCCATTTCCGGGTTGATGATGGCCGAAATGCCGATCTGTTTTTTGATAAAGTCCAGCTCGTGGCTGTAGGACGGGTTGCGCACGCGGGCAATGGCGTGGCAGTGGCCCGCCTTTTTGGCAAACATACAGCACAGCAGGTTCAGCTCGTCCGAACCGGTCACGGCAATGAACACGTCCGCATCCTCAATGCCGGCTTCGGACAGGGTGGTGATGGAGGAGCCGTTGCCCACGATGCCCAGCACGTCGTACGTCTCGATCAGGTGCTCCACCCGCGCCTTGTTCGTGTCCACAACGGTCACGTTGTGGCCCTCCTCGCTGAGCTGCCGCGCAAGGGCGGTACCGACCTTGCCGCTGCCCACCAGAATGATCTTCATAACAAGTCCTTTCTCCTTTGGCAGCCCCTTTCCCGGGGTATACAAATACAGCTTAGTATATCATATCCAGCCGCAAAGTTCCACTGCTTGCCCCACAAATACATCGAATTGCTTAAAAAGCGACGGTTCTTTTGTGCAGGATTACCTGTTTTCAGCGTAAAAGCGCAGAAAAGGGGCTGCCGCACAGCTTTTGTGCAGCAGCCTCCTTGGGTCAAAATGATTCAGAATGCCCTCCGCGTGCGCTTTGGGCGTCATCAGCGGAAAAGTATCGTTATAAGAGCAAGGTCTCCCCTGCTGTCAGGTCTCAGTACCGCTCTACGCCGTCCTTGGTGACAAGGGCGTATACCAGCGGGGCTTCCTCCGGCTTTTCCGCGCCGTACACAAGGCCGCTGCGGTACTCGGCGGCAGCGGCTTCAAACTTGTCCGCTGCACCGTAGAAGGTCGCCAGGCTCTCGCCCTTGTGGACGTAGTCGCCGCGCTTTTTGTGCAGGGTGATGCCGGCGGCAAAGTCCAGCGGGTCGCCCTTTTTCTGGCGGCCGGCACCCAGCAGCACACTGGCCGAGCCGATCTTTTCGGCATCATTGGCCACGATGTACCCATCCTGCTCGGCCAGCAGCTCATAGCGGGCAGCAGGCTGCTCAAACAAGCTGTAGTCATCCAGCACGCGGGTATCACCGCCCTGGGCGGCAAACATCTCCTTGCACTTGGCAAAAGCAGAGCCGTCCGCGATCACCGCCTGTGCCATGGCACGGCATTCGGCGGGGGTGCCCTTCCCTGCCAGCACCAGCATATTGGCGGCCAGCTGCAGGCACACCTCCGTCAGGTCCGCCGGGCCGTGGCCCTTGAGCACATCCATGCTCTCCATGACCTCCAGGCTGTTGCCGATGTTGTGGCCCAGAGGGGTGTCCATATCCGTGATCATAGCAGCCACCCGGCGGCCATGGTGGGTGCCGATGGACACCATGAGCTTTGCCAGCTCAATGCTCTGGTCCACGGTTTTCATAAAGGCACCGGTGCCGGTGGTCACATCCAGCAGAATGGCGTCCGAGCCGGAAGCCAGCTTTTTGGACATGATGCTGGACGCAATGAGCGGGATGCAGCTCACGGTGGCGGTCACATCCCGCAGGGCGTACATCTTTTTGTCTGCCACGGCGATGCCCTCGCTCTGGCCGATGACCGACAGACCGATGCGGTTGACCTGTGCAAAGAACTCTTCCTGCGTCAGGGCCGTCTTGGTTCCAGGCACGCTCTCCATCTTGTCGATGGTGCCGCCGGTGTGGCCCAGACCGCGGCCGCTCATCTTGGCGATCTTGACCCCGCAGGCTGCCACGATGGGGGCGATCACCAGCGTGGTCTTGTCGCCCACGCCGCCGGTGGAGTGCTTGTCCACCTTGATGCCCGGAATGGGCGAAAGGTCCACCATGACGCCGCTGTGGGCCATCACGTCGGTAAGCTCTGCCGTCTCTTCGTCGGTCATGCCGCGCAGGTACACAGCCATCATCCAGGCAGCCATCTGATAATCGGCCACCTCACCGGACACATAACCGTTGACGATGCTCTCCAGCTCTTCACGGCTGTGGGTGCCGCCGTCGCGTTTTTTGGCGATCAGATCATAAATGCGCATAACTTCACGCTCCTGTCGAAATAGTATGACATTGTAGTCTCAGTATAGCAAAATTCCAGTCAAAAGCAAGGTTTTTTCTGTAACTTTTGCCCATTTTTTAAACAAAAGGGCGCAGCTGCCCGAAAAAGCAGCTGCGCCTGTGAGGTTTGCGGAGAAACGCCCCGGATCAGCGGGAACCCTTGTCGTAGGGGATGCCCTCTGCCTTGGGGGCCATGCTGTTCTTGGACGTGAAGGCCAGGATGACCATGGACGCCACGAACGGCATCATGTTGTAGATGTTGCTGGACCAGTGCAGCTGTGCCAGGAAGGTGGAATCTGCAATGTTGGCCAGGCTCTTGAACACGGCAAAGAACATGGCCGCGCCAAAGATGTTGAAGGGCTTCCACTGGCCAAAGATCATAACGGCCAGGGCCAGGAAGCCTGCACCGGCCACGCCCACCTCAAAGTTCCAGGTCTGCACCGGGGGCACGATGTAAGCCATGCCGCCAATGGCACCCAGGGCACCGGAGAGCAGCACACCAGCGTAGCGCATCTTGTACACATTGATGCCCACCGAGTCGGCTGCCTGGGGATGCTCGCCGCAGGCCCGCAGACGCAGGCCGAAGCGGGTCTTGTACAGCACCACATAGCTGATGATCAGCAGGATGATGCCCAGCGGAACAAAGACGCTGAGCTCCAGCCCGCCGATGCTGAACAGGAAGGGCTTATTGGAATAGTTCAGCTTGGCGCTGCCGCTGTCGCTGAAGTATTTGGCGATGACCACGGCAATGGCGGTGGCCAGCAGGTTCAGGGCTGTGCCGCCGATGGTCTGGTCCGCCTTCAGGTTGATGGAGGCAAAGGCCAGCAGCAGGCTGTACACCATACCGGCCAGGGCCGCCGCCAGAATGGTGAGCAGCACTACCAGGAAGGGAGACATCCCGGCAGGCAGCATGGTCAGGGTAAGCACACCTGCCACACCGCCGATGACCATGATGCCTTCCAGCGCAATGTTGATGATGCCGGAGTGCTCACTGAACATACCGCCCAGAGCCACCAGCATCAGCACGATGCCATACAGCAGCGTATATTTGATCAGAAGCAGCATATCACTTGCCCTCCTTCTTGGTTTCGGTCTTGGCCGGAGCAGGCTCTGCGTTCACATTGGTCTTGTCGGCATTCTTGAACAGCAGGCCGTGGATCTTGCCGCGGAACAGCATGGAGAATGCGCACAGATAGATGATGATGCCGCTGATCAGGTCCGAGATCTCCGTGGGGTAATACTTGGTGGACAGGAACGAGCCGCCCACCGAGATGTGCGAGATGAACAGTGCCGAGAAGATGGTGCCGATGGGGTTGGAGCTTGCCAGCAGAGCAACGGAAATGCCGTTGAAGCCCATGGCCGGCAGGCTGGTGGAGTTCAGCGGGTTCCACTGGGACACGTTGGACAGGTAGTACAGGCCCGCACCAAAACCGGCCAGTGCACCGGCAATGGCCATGGAGAGGATGATGTTCTTCTTCTCGTTGATGCCGGCATAGCGGGCAGCGCTCTTGTTCAGGCCGACGGCCTTGAGCTCATAGCCGAAGGTGGTCTTGTTCAGCACCACCCAGATCAGGATGGCCACCGCCGCTGCCAGGAAGATGGCAATGGTGGTGCTGTTGGTCTGGAACATCTTGTTCAGGCCGAAATCCGGGATGATGGACTGGGCAAAGGCCGGGTTCTTGCTCAGGTTCAGGGTACGGGTGTTCCGCACGTCGTACATGGGGCCGGTGCCGTTCTGGTAGACCAGTTCGTTTACCAGATACAGGCCGATCCAGTTGAACATAATGGAGGTGATGACCTCGTTGATGTTGAAGTAGGCCTTGAAGAAGCCGGGGATCGCGCCCCAGATGCCGCCCAGCAGGGTGGCTGCCAGCAGGCAGACGAACCAGGGCATCTTGAGCATAATGGCGCAGTACAGGGCACCGTAGGCACCCAGCGTGTACTGACCGGCAGCACCGATGTTGAACAGGCCGGTCTTGAAGGCAAATGCCACCGACAGGCCGGTCATGACCAGGGGTGCTGCGTTGGCCAGCTCCTTGCCGACGCCGTAGGGAGCGTCATGGAAGCCGCCTTTCAGGATGCGCACAAAGCCGTCGCCCCAGGCGTGTGCCGGGTTGATGGCCAGCAGCACCAGAAAGCCCACGATCAGACCGATGAGGATGCACAGCAGAGCCGCCAGCACACTGGTGACCGAGCTTTGCAGACTGCTGTGGGAAAGTTTTTTCTTGTCCATTTGTTACTTAGTCTCCTTTCCCTGCTTGCGTGCACCGGCCATATACAGGCCCAGTTCCTGCACGGTGGTGGTCTTGGGGTCAAACTCGCCCACGATCTCGCCCTCGTACATGACCAGGATGCGGTCGGACAGGTTCATGACCTCGTCCAGCTCCAGGCTGACCAGCAGCACGGCCTTGCCCTTGTCGCGTTCGGCCACGATCTGGCTGTGGATATATTCAATAGCGCCCACGTCCAGGCCGCGGGTGGGCTGCACAGCAATGAGCAGCTTGGGATCCTTGTCGATCTCACGGGCAATGATCGCCTTCTGCTGGTTGCCGCCGGACATGCTGCGCACGATGGTGGAGCTGCCCTGGCCGCTGCGCACGTCGTACTGTGCGATCAGCCGGTCGGAGTACTCACGCACTTTATCCGAACGGATGAAGCCGCCCTTCTGGAACTCCGGCTGCCAGTAGCGCTGCAGCACCATGTTGTTTTCCAGGCTGTAATCCAGCACCAGACCGTGCTTGTGGCGGTCCTCCGGGATATGGCTCATGCCGTCCTTGGAACGCTGGCGGATGGTGGCATGGGTAATGTCCTTGCCATCCAGCGTGATCTTGCCGTTGGCCAGCTTTTCCAGACCGGTCAGGCCGTAGACAAACTCGGTCTGGCCGTTGCCCTCAATGCCCGCCAGGCAGACGATCTCACCGGCATGCACCTGGAAGGTGACATCCTTCACCGAGTCCTTCTTGCGCTGGTCGTTGTGCATGGTCACGTTCTGCACGTCCAGCACCACGGCACCGGGCTTTGCAGGCTGCTTTTCCACCTGCAGCTGCACATCACGGCCCACCATCATGCGGGAAAGTTCTTCCTTGGTGGTGTCCTTGATGTCTACGGTGCCCATGTACTTGCCCTTGCGCAGCACGGTGCAGCGGTCGGCCACGGCCATGATCTCGTTCAGCTTGTGGGTAATGAACAGGATGGACTTGCCTTCCTTCTTGAACCCGCGCATGA
>ERZ831773.1714-NODE-1714-length-21281-cov-4.066381_pt1 | contig 21281 bp, 16 predicted proteins | sample MGYA00519696_ERZ831773 | MGnify/ENA primary metagenome ERZ831773 (study PRJEB31850, sample SAMEA3708720) | human gut metagenome | biome: human gut; feature: human-associated habitat; material: faeces | place: China | collected 2014 ...
GTTTGTGGTGATTTCTGTTAATTTGTACTTGACAAGAGGTCATTACATATCAGTTTGGAGGAAATAGTAATGAGCATAGAGATAAAAAGCATGTGGAGAAAGAAATCGTGGTCGATTCCGGATTTATTAGGAAGTAAAAGCGAATATACAAAGATAGTTGTGGAGTTGATTAAACAGATTGCATGCGAAAACGCAAATAGTATGGATGATATTCCCAAAATAGAAGGAGTCACCGAGTGCAGAACCTGGCGAGAATATGCACCATTTTTAAAAGGACTTGGAATAGTAGAAAATCATAATGGTAGTTTGTGTTTGTCAGAGGTAGGGGAACAATTATATAAAGATTTATCACTTTATAATCTTGCTTGTGTAATGCACAATAAGTTTCGTATATTTGGAGAAATTTTGTATGTGTTGAATTTAGAACCAAGTACTGTGCAAGAGGTTGATGCAAAAATATGTGATTTATACAAATTGAAGTGGAATAATTGTTCTAATACAAGAAAGAGGATGGATTGGCTGGAAGCATTAGGACTTATTGAAATGATAGGAAATCGAAAATGGATATTGACGGAGAATGGCCGAAAGGCTTTAAAAGAATGGACGTTAGTTACTCCGGAAATGTTGGCTTCATTCGAAAAAACAGAAGTCACTTATGAGATTAGTGAAGCCCCCATTGAAATATCAAATATGATACATGAGTTGTATGACAACGATTTACTTCATAAAGAACGTTCCACATATAATTTGTGGGCTCCAAGTCCTGATAAAATAGAAAATTTAAGAAGAATATTAAAGTATTCGTGTGAAAGAGTAACAAGAGTAGAACTATTCAAATATATAGGTGATGAGTTCAATTTAAAAGTAAGTAGTGTTGAATCAATGTTGCCGTTTCTTAAGGCTTCTGGATTGCTGGAAGAAGTTGGGAGAAACGTATATGTTACAAGTACAGTTGCAAAAGAATGGTGTGAGACAGGTGCAGACATAGATTTTATTAGAATATTGCATTGCCACTATCGTTTTGTTGGAGAAATGATTTTCTTTGCTGAAAATGATGTTACCAGAAATGAAATATATCATGAAGCAACAAAATATGGACTTAATAATGAAAAGGCGAGATGGATAGCGGGATTTTTGGTTGAAGCAGGATTATTAGAGGAACCACAATATTTGCATTTAAAGGCATCATCATTTGGCATAGAATTTGCCAAAACGCTTCCACTAATAAATGAAAATATATATAACGATGAAGCTAATAATGGGAATACAATTGTTGAAGCAAAGAAAAATTCATCTCAAGAAGATTTATTTGAGAAATTAAGTGCTGCTGCAATTGATCCATCAGCGGAAGGAAAAACTGCTGGAATCGCATTTGAGGAAGAAATTGCAAAAGTATTTAGATATATGGGGTTTGAAGCAAAAAGAATAGGCGGACCAGGAAATACAGATGTAGTTGTACGATGGTCTGATGATGCAGATAAAACCATAATTGGAATTGTTGATGCAAAGTCAAAATCGAATGGACAGGTATCACATAATGATGTGAGTGATGTAGCGATTGATACTCATAAAGAAAAGAACAATGCAGATTATGCTGCTATTGTAGGTGCGGGTTTCAGCGGTGACACAATTAAAAAATTTGCAATAAAGAAAAAAGTTGCATTAATTACGGTTCAGGAATTAGTTGATATTGCGAAAAAAACAAAAGAATTGGGTTTGAATCTTGGGGAAATGGCATTATTGTTTCAGGTACCTGACGGGTTATCCAGGTTAGAAGAACTCATTTCAATAAAACAAAGAGAAGAGAATTTAATAAATCTGGTAGTTGCCACATTTAGAAAGGAACAGGAAATGTTGGAAAGTATTTCAGCAAGAGATATGTTTTTGCTATTGAGAAGTACAGAGAATTCTCCTTCACTTGAAGAAATTTTGAATGTATTTGTGCTTCTTTCAACGAGAGAGATTAATGTTTTAGAAATTGACAGAAAATCTCCAACAGAGGAAAATACAACATATAAGATGAAAAATGCAAAATCAGTAGTTAATAAATTAAGGATGATTGCTGATGCGATAGAAAGGGGGATAGAAAAATAGTTAAACTATTTCTCGTAGGTACTACTGTAATTATTGTTCAAACTAAATCAAAGCAAGAATGCATCAGCGGATGACATTTGGGCAAAGCAAAGAGAGCCTTGATATTATTTATTTACTATGAAAATATCACTAAGGGCCTTGACAAAACTTAAAAATAAACATTTATTAAGTTTGAGAGGAACTCTATTACACATTTTCTATATGCTTTTAGGAAAATAGATCAAAATGAATAATTGATATCATAGCATATGTGTCATATTATATACACATGGGTGATTACATGAAGAATTTATAACAATAGTGTATGAAAAGGAAAAAGCGAAGATTCACGTAAAGAATTCTTGAATACTGTCAATACTACTAAGATGAACACTGCCATATCGGAAGCTTATATTTTCTTGTTAGGACGGAAAAACAATTGTTGTTAAAAAAACACAGAAGTTGGCTGGATGTATTGAAATTAATTAGGCGATATTAATGAGTTATGAATGAAATGGGAAATCAGTCTATTAATTTGCTTAAGAAGTTAGTGGACGAAATGGAAAATCTTTTAAGGTTGAGTTTGTGCTGAAAGATATAAAATAGATTTATATAAGTATCATAAATACAAGAATGGTTCATAATATTGATAATAATATGAAATTAAGAGGTCAATATATGAACGGAGATTATCATATGTTATACAAAGGAGGACTGAGTCAAATGAAATCATTTAGAGTAAAGAATGTTAAATCATTCAAGGATTCAGGGATAATCGAATTCAAGCCGATTACTATTTTTGTTGGTAAAAATAGCTGTGGTAAGAGTAGCTTGTTGAGATTTCCCGTTGTTCTTGCACAAACAGCATTATCAAATACGGATAGCCCAATAATGTTATACGGGAAAATGATTGATTACGGAAATTATGAGGATGTTATATTTGGAAGACAGGAGGGAAAAATTCAATTTGAGATACATTATGATCTTGATATTCATAATCTTCAAGATTCGAGATATAACATGTTCGATTTTACGGAAGGAGGAAAAAAAGATGAAGAAATAAGAGACGTAAGTTTGAGGGTTTCGTTAGATAGACGAGAGAAGAGAATGCATGTCGATTTTGTGGAGTTGTGTATTGATAATAAATGCCTTAGCGGATTTTATTCAGGAGAAGAAGAATATAAAATAGAATTAAATTACATTTATCATGAACATGAGTTACATTCGGAGAAATATGTTATGTATGCGAAGGGAATTCATTTTGAAACATTTTATCCTTTTTATGATATGAGAGAAGTTTTTTCAGCAATAGTTGGATTGGTTGTAAATACTGACGGGAAACCGGTTGATATGGAAAAAGGACAAGAAGTATACAATAAATTGTACAATATGGCTAATCCATTTGGAGAGGAGGATTTATCTGAAGAGGAAATAAAGATTAAACGTATTAAGGATGGCTTAGAATATGCATCGACAATAATGAGTCACATATATCAAAATACACAAATGGAATCAAGACTAATAACATATATTGGTCCCTTTCGTGAAAATCCAGAACGTGTATATAGAGATTCAGAGAGCCAAAGCTTAAATGTTGGAGTGAGAGGAGAAAACGTTAGTACATTACTTATAAGGGATTTTCAAAAGAAACATCATTTGATTGATGAAATATCGGAATGGTTATATCGGACAATGGGATATAAATTATGCATTAATGACATGGGAAATAGTTTATTTCAGATTATGTTAGAAAATGATAAGGGGATTAAATCTAATATACTAGATGTTGGATTTGGTATATCGCAAGTGTTACCAATCATAACGCAGGTAATAAGAATGTCACTCGTTTCTAGAAGGCTACGAGGCGGAGATGATATTGATGAAACGTTATATATTGAACAGCCAGAATTACATTTACATCCAGCAGCCCAAGCTGAATTAGCAGACATTTTTGTAAAGTGTGTAATGGAAAATCCAGGAAAAACGTTAGTAATTGAAACTCATAGTGAACATTTGATTAGAAAATTGCAAGTGTTAATTGCTGATAGAAATTGTCCTTTTACAGAAGATGATATCTGCATATATTATGTTGATAAAAATGATGATGGTATTGCAAGTGTGCGAGAAATGGAATTGTTAAGTAACGGTAAATTCAAATCAAAGTGGCCGACAGGATTTTTTGATAAGGCATATGAGCTTTCGATGGCATTATTAAAAAATTCAGCAAATAGCTAGGAGAAAATAATGTATAAGTTAAATATGGGAGTGGGTTTTTCCGTATTGCAGTTATATTATTTGCCACATAATAGTAAAAGTTATTTGATAGATATAATTAGTCAACATAGGGTGATACTAAGTGAAAAAATAATAAACTACTATATGGACGAAGCCGGTGAATTATATAAAGATGCAATTGAAACATATATAGATTCGATTGCCTATGCCGATGACACGCATGTGTTTTATAACTCTATTGAAGATGAAAAGATTTCTGCAAGAGATGAGATGATAATGTTCGTAGAGCAGAATCCGATGAAAATTCTTTTTTCTGAAATAGATGAATTTAAGATGTGTAATATAAAAAAAGTAAAAATAGTTACGCCTAAGCAAATGAAAAATAGAGAGAGGACGGCTTTATATAAGTACTCGTTTCCACTAAGTAATTATTATGCGGGGATTGATGAGATTTGTGAAGCGTATGCAATATGGTTTGGTCATCTTTTTGAAGGAGAAACTAATATCGAAATACAGGATAAGTTTATTATGACTCAAAAAGGGATTGAATGTTTAAAAAAATATTATTTACCGTACATTCCAAAAGGTATTGATGTGGATATTTATTGTGAAGTGGTAGAAGGTGTTACAAAACATGATATATGCAATCAACTATCGGATACTTTTTTTAATGATTGGAATATACATGTATATAGCTGTAGACATATGCATGATAGATACATACAATTTGAGGGACTGCAGATTTCCATAGGAGCTGGCTTGGACTTTTTACATTTGTCTGGAAAAACAAAGAAAGCATGTACAATAAATATTACAAATTATAAAGATAGGTTGCCATTACCGGAGGTAATAGAATGTGTGATGTAAAAGTGAAGGATGAAAGACGAGATAATCAAAATTGGAGGTGCCAAATAAAGGGAAGGTCAGTCATATGGGAGGGCTCTTTTAATATGCCAGTTTTGAGGTGATTTAACATTTATGCTATTTGTGATTTCCTTGATGAGAATTTTTGGCAGTAGTCTAACATACTTATCAAGTATATGGAAATTTACTAAATTGTATCCTAAAGAAATTTGAAACCTTAGTGATGTCCCCATAAATCAGTGGCATTTTAGAGGCATATATGATGATTAGAAAGCGGTCATTAGTACTGAACGGAAATTGTTAGATTGTTTGAACGGAACATAAGGCATGGCTGTGGTTGACAGAACGAACCTATATTGATGGGGACAAAGTAGCCTGGATATGTACAGAGGAAGTTTATGCTAATGAATGTCACATGTATGAGTCATAGCAGCCATATACATTTGGAAGATTACGAAAGGTGAAATATATGAAACAATCTGTAGAAAGAAAATGGTGATGGTCGAGGGACTTTTTGTCGGAGTATAGGAAGTACATGTAAAGAGCAAAATCGTAAGATAGTCGAACTGGCAAGGATATATATAGAAAGTGGTTAGAAAATATGCTTTTGATGTAATACACTCAAGAAAAAGTCAAGTGAGCAATAAGGCCTTTAGGGGCGAACAGCACCGGAACAGATAAAGATGTACCGATTAGGAATTGCTGTCAATATCAAAGGGATATGTTTGATATACTAAGAGCTTAGAAGTAAGAGATGAAAAAATCTATTTTGCAACAGAAATGATAAAAGGAGAAGGCCGATAAAAGAAAGTTTGAAATAGTGGAAAACCAACTGGTGTACAGCATTGATTGTGTAACTAGGTTGATTAGATATAAAGATGATACTCTGAAGACTTGCTAGGGAATATTTAGGGAGTATATTTTGTGGGACTTGAAAAAAACTAGTAGGAATTTTTTGGGGGGTTAACAACTTTATTATTAATAGTAAGTAACAGCTTGCTTTTACTTATAGTTTCCAGAATATTTCACCAATCAACCTAAAAATACAAAACAGGGTATTCTAGGGAAAAATAAGGAGAACCAAAACAATGATAAAAATCCGTTTCATCTGCCACGGCAACATCTGTCGTTCCCCCATGGCGGAATTCGTAATGAAAAAATTAGTATCCGATGCCGGACTCACCGCCCGCTTCCAGATCGCCTCCGCGGCCACCAGCACAGAGGAAATCTGGAACGGCATCGGGAATCCGGTGTATCCGCCGGCGAAGGCGGAGCTGGCGAGGCATGGGATCTCCTGTGAGGGGAAGCGGGCCCGGCAGGTGACGAGAGCGGATTATGCGGAATATGATTATCTGATCGGTATGGACAGTGCGAATATCCGCAACATGCTGCGGATATTCGGGGGAGACCCGGAGGGGAAAGTAGCGAAGCTGCTTTCCTACGCGGGATCGGAACGGGATATCTCGGATCCATGGTACACGGGAGATTTTGGGACAACCTATGCGGATGTTCTGGAAGGCTGTACCGCATTCCTTGAATATTTACAACAAAACAGCAAAATCGACACATGATCTGACACTGTCAACACTGCATACATGACATGGATGTCATGCCTGAAAAGTTCACAGAATCACCACATTTTTCTCACAATTCCTTCGCAGATGTCTTTTATTATAAGAGGCAGATAAGGGGAAAGAAATGTTCACAAGATTTTTAATGGAACAGGAGGAATGAGAATATGAGAAGATGGAATTTACCCCAGGTGAATACAAAAGTAATGTGTGCAGTGTTGACAGCTGCTATGGTGATGACGGGATTTACGGCATGCGGAGGAACAACATCTGCGGGTACGGAGAGCGTAGCAAGTGAATCAGCAGAACAGAAGGAGACGATCGCACCGGAGAGTACGACGGAGGACACGGAGAGCGGTGAAGAGAAGGTGGAATCTTATCTCGGTCAGATTACAGCGATTGACGGCAATGTGATCTCCATCGCACTGGCAGAGAAGCCGGAAGCTCCGGAGGGTGAAGCACCTGTTGGTGAGGCACCCAGCGGAGAAAAGCCGGATGGCCAGGCTCCTGACGGCAACGGTGGCGCGCCCAATGGTGAAGCCCCTACCGGCGAAGCTCCCAGCGGAGAAAAGCCGAACGGCCAGACTTCTGATGGCAATGGCAGCGCGCCCAACGGAGAAGCACCGAACGGTCAGAAACCTGAGAAAGACATGCTGGATGAGATGACCTTAACTCTCAGCGGAGATACTATGACTATCACAGTCAATGACGATACGATCATTACGATTGACGGAGAAGATGCCACTCTGGATGAACTTCAGGTAGGTGATACCGTATCCTTCTTCCTGGATGGTGAGATCGTAACTTCTTTAAGCGTTGGTATGCCGGAGCCGACACAGCCTATGCAGGCCCCGGAGCAAAATTAAGCTGACGTAAGAGCATGGTTCCCAGAATCTCTGCCATTTCTTCTGGGGACTGGGGATCGGATTCTTTCAGCCAGGTCTCCACGACACCGACACAGCCGGTGATAATGAAGGAGCAGAGATATTCATAATTAGCATCGGATTGCGCACTTTCCAGAACCTGGAGAGTGCGCTTTTCAATCTGATCCTTCAGACGGTTGACGAAGGCCAGATCCCCATGAGGGCCGATCATGACCTTGGCCAGATCCCTGTTTCGGTCCAGAAAACGGAAGAATTCCAACAACGGCCCCTGAGAGGCCAGAGAATTGGTAACGACCGGTTTCTGCTCCATGATTTCATTAAATTCCTGGAACATTTCATCCTCGACTTTATGGAGCATATCGTAGATATCATCGTAATGCAGATAAAAGGTTCCACGGTTGATATCCACCAGTTCGGTCAGTTCCTTGATGGAGATATCCTGAATATCGTGGGTTTCCAACATTTTTACCAGACCCTGTAATAAGAGAGCCCGGGTCTTGCGCACACGGCGATCCATTTTTTCCATAGAATCCTACACCAGCCTTTCTGAGGAAAAATGAGAGGGAATCATTTCCTATATCTAATATAAATCTGAATTTTTTCTAAAATAATAGACGAACATCGCAAAAATGTCTAAAAATAAACAATCACAAAAAATCTGTAGCTTGCTTTTTCTTCCTCATTATTATATTTTGCATGTGGCAGAAAATCAACACAAGTTCATTAAATGACATTAATACAATTTCTCATCTTTGTAGTAAGTCTTTACAGATGTGGGGAAACATTTTAAACTAGAGGCATACAAAAACAGATACATAAATAAGGGTACAAAGAGAGAAAAAGCAGGAGGGAACTATGGCAGACAACGCAGAAAAAGACAAAAAAGATAATTCCTTTATGATGAAACTTGCCACGCTCATTGTAGACAAACGAAAAGGATTTTATCTGATCTTTATTGTTTTATGCATATTTTGCGTATTATCCATGAACAGAGTCAAGGTTAATAACGATCTGACCACTTATTTGCCGGACACAACAGAGACCAGAAGGGGACTGGATCTGATGGATTCGGAATTTACCACGTATGGCTCCGCCCGGATCCTGATCTGTAACGTGACGTTTGACGAGGCACAGAAACTGGCAGATCAGGTGGAGGAGATGGACGGTGTCAGCATGTTGGATTTCGATGACACCGAGGATCATTACCATGACATGGAGGCTTTATTGTCTGTCACTTTTGATGAGGAAGCAGACACGGAAGCTACACAGCAGCATCTGGATGAGGTATTGGATGCATTGTCCGATTATGATGTTTACTATTCTTCCGATATCGGTCAGGAAGAGCGTGACGCAGATGACTTGAATAATGATATGATCGTCATTCTGTTGTTGGCAGCAGTGGTTATCGTAGCCGTATTGTTATTTACCTCTACGACTTATGCGGAAATCCCGGTTTATCTGACTACATTTATTGTGGCAGCTATTTTGAACAAAGGTACGAACTACTGGTTCGGAACCATCAGTTTTGTTACGAACTCCATCGCGGTGGTACTGCAGTTAGGTCTGGCGGTAGACTATGCCATCATTCTGGCCCACCGTTTTATGGAAGAACATGAGGACAAGGATGCCAGAGAGGCTGTGATTGTTGCTTTGAGTAAGGCAATCCCGGAGATTTCCTCCAGTTCCCTGACCACCATCTCCGGTATGGTAGCCATGATGTTCATGCAGTTTAGAATTGGTTATGATATGGGTATCATTCTGGCAAAATCCATTATTTTCAGTATGGTGGCCGTATTCTTCCTGATGCCCGGACTGTTGTTGACCTTTTCCAAGGCCATCGACAACACCCATCACAAGAGCTTCGTTCCGAAGATCACAGCAGTCGGTAAGTTTTGTGTGGCTACCCGCTACATTATACCGCCTATTCTGATCGTAGGTGTTATTATAGCATTTTTCCTGTCCAATAAGGCAAACTACGTGTACGATACCAACACTCTGGAATCCAGTACTATGAGTGATAATAAATTCTCCGTCAGCATGGTAAATAAGGAATTCGGTATGGTGAACCAGCTGGCGGTCATTGTGCCGAACGGTGATTATGAAAAAGAGGCACAGACACTGAAAGCTCTGGAAAAGCTGGATGTGGTGAAATCCTGTCAGGGACTTGGCAATATCGAGGCCATGGACGGCTATATGCTGACGGATAAGCTGACCCCCAGGCAGTTTGCGGAACTGATCGATCTGGATATTGAAGTGGCGGATATGTTGTATTCGGCATATGCACTGGATCAGAGCGATTATGGTGCGCTGGTCAGTGGCGTCAGTGAATACGAAGTTCCGTTTATTGATATGTTCCTGTTCATTTATGATCAGAAAGAAAGCGGCAACATCACACTGGACGATGATCTGGAAGAAACTCTGACGGATGCTTATTCCCAGATCTGTATTGCGAAAGATCAGCTGTTGGGCGAAGACAATTCCCGATTTGTTCTGGAATTGAATGTTCCTTATGAGGGAGAAGAGACCACAGCAGCACTGGATCAGATCCGTAATACCGTGGCAAAGTTCTATAATATAGATGACATTCTGCTAGTCGGTAACGCCACCAGTGATAAGGATCTGGGCGATTCCTTCGCAACGGATAATACGATCATCACGGTGCTGACAGCATTGTTCGTTATGATCATCCTGCTGTTCACCTTCCAGTCCGCCGGTCTGCCGGTACTGTTGGTTGTAACGATTCAGGGTAGTATCTGGATGAACTTCTCATTGCCGTATCTGTTGAATGAAAATGTATATTTCCTGGGATATCTGGTAGTATCTGCGATCCAGATGGGTGCAACGATCGACTACGCTATCGTTATCACCAGCCGTTACATGGATCTGAAGACCTATATGCCGATCAAGGAAGCCGCCATCGAAGCACTGAACCAGGCGTTCCCTACCATTGTTACCAGCGGATCCATGCTGGTATCTGCGGGATTTATTATCAGCTATGTATCTTCCAATGCAGCGGTAGCGGCCATCGGACTGGCTCTTGGTCGTGGTACTCTGACATCTATTTTGTTGGTACTGCTGGCATTGCCGCAGACACTGCTGATCGGAGATATCATTATTCAGAAGACAGCATTTACACTGAAACGGGATCTGGCAAAGTCCTTGCCCTCCGCCGGAAGAATCCGTATGAACGGTCACATCAAGGGTTATGTCAATGGTGTGTTGGAGGGTGATTTCATCGGTGTCATTGATGGTGAGATGGGTGCGGTGGTGCGTCCCAAGGATACCGTGACGATGGAGGAGCGGGACGATGCCCCGGAAGAAAACTATCCCAGACTGGAAGCCCAGGAGCTGCCGGAGGATGAGACAGCCGGACAGAAAGCAACCGGAGCAGATACAGAAGCTGCGGATAAGAAAGCTTCGGATAAAGAAAAAACAGCAGAAAGCGAGGGAACAGAAGATGAACAGTAAGAGATTATTATGTTTCCTGCTGGGAGCAGCATTGATCCTGCAGACACCGGCCACCGCCTATGCAGCAGAAACTTTGACCTATGAGCAGTACAGAGGCGGCAGCGGTTATAGCAGCACGATAAAGGAGCAGGATTATGCAGTCATAGAGATCAGCACGGAGGAGGATCTGCGGAAACTGGTGGAGAACTGTGTACTGGACAGTTGGTCCAGAGATAAAAAAGTAGTGCTGCAGAACGACATTGTTCTGAGCATGACAGGTGAACTCAGTATTCCTACGTTTGCAGGAATCTTTGACGGCAGCGGTTTTACTATTTCCAATGTGAAACTGACCGGAGACGGTTCGGCAGTGGGATTGTTCCGCTATGTGCAGGAGGGAGCAAAAGTCCGCAACCTTACGGTCACGGGGGAAGTATCTCCCTCTGGAAGTCAGGATCAGGTCGGCGGTATCGTCGGTGTGAACTATGGCAGCATTGAAAATTGTAAATTTACCGGAAATGTGGTCGGTGATACGGATGTCGGCGGTATTGCCGGAGTCAATGCCGAGAGCGGAGAGATCCGTCGGTGTGAATCCTCCGGAAATGTGATCGGCAATCATTCCGCAGGCGGTATTGTGGGCAACAACCACGGTATTCTGAATAACTGCAGCAACAATGGCAATATCAATACGTACAGCACGGAAGTGACTTATGATCTGGAAGATATCACCATGGACAATCTGGAGCAGATCAACAGTACCTCCAATGTGGCAGCTCATACGGACACCGGTGGTATCGCAGGTATTTCGGATGGTAAGATTTATTATTGCTCCAATTCCGGGGCCATCGGCTACCAGCACGTAGGCTACAATACCGGAGGTATCGTAGGCAGACTGCATCAGGGCTATCTGCAGAACTGCACCAACACCGGATATGTGCAGGGCAGAAAAGATGTGGGAGGTATCGTGGGTCAGATGGAGCCGTTCCTGGAAATCCAGTATCTCAGTGACAAGCTGAAGGAACTGGATACGGAGACAGACAAATTCCTGGATATGTTGGATGCCACCCAGAAAGATGTGAGCAGCTATAGCAAACAGGCATCCAGTATTGCCAAGAGTATCAGTTCGAACCTGAAGGATGCCAACAATGCGGGAAGTTCTCTGACCGGGACCGCTCATGATCTGTGGTATATTTACAATCAGGAGTTGAACGGCGTCAGCAACGATCTGAAAGTCCTGAATGACGATCTGAACAAGCAGGCGGATAATGACAAGAATAACGGCAACAGTCATGACGTTACCATCAGTGGAAATGACATTTGGAATGGTAACTGGGGTGGCGATGGCGATCATGACGTCAGTGGAGGAAACATTACCATCACCGTACCGAACGATACGGAGAGCTATAAATCGGCACTGAAAAAATTCGGAGAGAATGCCACCAAGCATCTGGATAACATGACGAATGCTTCCACGGATCGCAGTGGCGGTATCAAAGATAATCTGGATACACTGAATGACAGGCTCGACAAGGCTTTTGACCAGTTGGGTCAGTTGGGGGATGTACTGGAAGCAGGGACAGACAGCACCAGTGCCCACATGGATGAGCTGATGGATCAGGCCAGAGTTCTGCGGAATCTGGTCAGCGAAATCCGGGATGATCTCTTCCGGTATGAAGGAATTTCTGTAGAAGATACTTCGGATGAGTCAGCCAGCAAGGAAGAGGTGAACCCCGGAGATCCCGATGCGGAGGATGACACCGCAGAACCGGAAGAAACCGAAGAAGCGCGCTATGATACTTCCAGCTTCCAGAAGGGAAAGGTCACCTTATGTGTGAACCGCGGTACGGTGGAAGCCGATACGAATGTGGGCGGTATCGTTGGACAGGTGGCAACGGAATACGATTTTGACCCTGAGGACGATATCACTTTAACCGGAACGGAGAGTTTCGATGTGGAGCAGACGGTCAAGGCAGTCATCAGAGACAGCCGCAACCTTGGAGACGTGACCGGTAAAAAAGACTATGTCGGCGGTGTGGTCGGTAAAGCAGAATATGGCGCAGTCATTTCCTGTGAGTCTTATGCACCCGTAGAGAGTACCGGAGGCAGCTATGTGGGAGGAATTGCCGGATCTGCCAGCTATGCGATCCGCAGCTGTTACAGCATGGGCAGGATCACCGGTAAAAATAATATCGGAGGTATTGCCGGAGAAGGCTGTGATATTTTCTACAGCTATGCGTACAATGATCTGGATATGTCCGGCGAAGGCCAGGGCAGCATTGCCGGAAAAGTCAGTGATGATGGAACTCTGTATGGCAACTATTATGTGGAAGGCGGAGCCGGTGGCGTAGACGGCATTGGTTATCAGGGCGGTGCTACCCCGTTGTCCTACCAGGAATTCTGCAGCAAAGACGTTCCGGACGCTTTCTCACAGTTTACCATTACCTTCCAGGCGGATGGTGTAGAAGTGGCTTCCTATAAATGCGGTTACGGGGATTATCTGTCGGCAGACCAGATTCCGGAAGTACCGGAGAAGGATGGCTATTACGGTGTATGGCCGGATTATGATTTCAGTGATATTACCGGTAATAAAGTGCTGGAAGCAGAGTATGAGGAATGGACCGCATCCATTGCTTCCGCAGAGAAAAACGATAACAATAAGGCACTGGTTATGGCAGAAGGCAACTTCTATCCCAATGCAGCATTGCATCTGCAGGTAGAGGGAAATACTTATACAGTATCCATGACCAATTCGATGAAAGAGGATGCACCGGACTATACCGGAGAAGCAACCTTGCGTGTCTACTGTGAGGATGCGGATAACACTGTCATAGAGGTAGCACAGGATGGAGAGTACACGGAAGTGGAATCCACTGTGATCGGCAGCTATAGACAGTTTACCATGGAAGTGCCCGGCAGCTTCCGCACGGTAGAGGCCGAGGGCAGTCATACATTGCTGATCGTACTTTGCATCGTCGGTGGTGCAGTCGTGATCCTGTTGATCGTATTGTTAGGGAAAAAAGCGGCAAAACGCCGGAAGACGCGCAAGGCGGCAAAACGTGACCGGAAAGCCGGAAAAGCTGACGAGGACCAGAGCGGCAAAACAGACGCAGCAGAAGATGCCGGACAGACGGCTGACGCAGAGGAATAACAATGATTCAGGCAGTTTTATTTGACATGGACGGTACGCTGATCGATACCGAAAAATATTACCGTATTTTCTGGCCGAAGGCACTGGCAGCCTGTGGGTATACCATGACAGATGAGCAGGCACTTACGATGCGCAGCCTGGGACGCCCCTTTGCTCCCAGACAGCTCAAGGACTGGTACGGTGAAGATTTTGACTATTATGTGGTGCGTGACAAACGAAAAGAGATGATGGAAGAAACACTGGACCGGGATGGTATCAAATGCAAGCCCGGCGCTGTGGAGCTTCTGGAAGATCTGAAAAAAAGACACATTACCACAGCGGTTGCCACAGCGACGGATCTGGAGCGGACGGAAAAATATCTGGCACTGACAGGACTTCGGCCGTATTTTGAAAAATTGATCTCGGCCACTATGGTAGCGGAAGGTAAGCCATCCCCGGATATTTATTTCTATGCCTGCAAGCAGCTGGGACTGGCACCGGAAGAGTGCATAGCCGTGGAGGATTCTCCCAACGGAGTCATGAGTGCTTACCGCGCCGGCTGTAAGGTCGTGATGGTGCCGGATCAGACACAGCCGGATGAAAAATTAAAAAAATGTCTGTACGCCTGCGTACCGACCCTGGCAGATATCAGCCACCTCATTTAGAGGTGGCTATATTTGTCATAGTAGCTTGATTTTTGTATTCCAGTGTGTTATTATTTTAACGATTAGAGTGACTATTCGGAAGACAATGAAATCAAGCGGGACTGCTTTGTCATGCTTGCATGTAAAAAGCAGTTTTGCTTGATTTTAGGTGACTCGAATAGAGTCACCGCCACACATATGAGCAAAAATAGCTGCGCAGCAGCGAAAGCACGATTTATCGTGCGATTTTGCGAATAATGTGTGGAATGTATTCATACTTGGAGCCCACGAGGGGCGGAAAGGAATGGAAGAAAATGAATTTTGATGACATCGTAGCAAAAGTAAAAGAGTGTGGGAAGAAGACCGTCGCAGTCTCCGTAGCACAGGACAGTGCAGTACTGGAAGCTGTACATGAGGCCAAGAGACTGGGCATTGCAGATGCAATCCTGGTAGGTGATGAGGCAAAGATCCGTGAGATTGCAGCCGGACTGAATATGGACCTCTCCGATTATGAGATCATCAATGAGCCGGATATGATCGAAGCTTCCCTGAAAGCTGTAAAGCTGGCACATGACGGCCGTGCAGATATGTATATGAAGGGTCTGATCGACTCCAAGAACTTCTTAAAGAGCGTACTGAACAAAGAAGTAGGCCTTCGTACCGGTGGAACCCTGTCTCATGTATGTGTATTTGAGATTCCCGGCATTGACAGACTTCTGTTCCTGACCGATGTTGCATTCATGACCTATCCTACACTGGAGGAGAAGGTTCAGATCATCAAGAACACCATTCCGGTATGTAATGCCTGCGGCGTTGCAGAGCCTAAGGTAGCACCTTTAGCAGCAGTTGAGGTTGTAAATCCCAAGATGCCCGTTACCGTAGATGCGGCAGAACTGACTAAGATGTGTGAAGAAGGACAGATCCCCGGCTGTATCGTAGACGGCCCGCTGTCTCTTGACCTGGCGATCGATCCCGAGGCAGCCAAGCATAAGGGAGCTACCGACCGTAAGATCCAGGGTGATGCAGATGTATTGCTGTTCCCGGATATCCATGCCGGCAACCTGGTATACAAAGCAATCGTACATATGGTAAAAGTAAAGAACGGATGCATCCTGACCGGTACCAAGGTACCCGTAGTCCTGACCAGCCGTTCCGATACCTTCGAGACCAAGGTATACTCCCTGGCACTGGCTGCAGTTGTAGCAGAAGAGATGCAAAAGAATCAGAAATAAGCTATGGATATCGTGATCGAAGCCGCTGTGGAAGCTGCGGGAGAACTGCTGTCGGCAGGTATAGATGCTGTAGTGGACAAAGCGGTAAAGCATAAGAGCGAATATAAGAGTGAATATAGGAGGAAACACACAATGGCAATCAAGAGTCTGATCATCAACCCCGGTTCCACCTCAACCAAGATCGGTGTATTTGAGGATGAGAACTTATTATTTGAAGAAACCCTGAGACATTCTACCGAGGAGATCTCCAAATACGATACTATTTTCGAACAGAAGGATTTCCGTAAGAAGATCATTACCGATCTGCTGGCAGAGAAGAACTGCGATCTGAAGAGCTTCAACGTGATCGTAGGACGTGGCGGTCTGTTAAAGCCCATCCCCAGTGGTACCTATGCGGTAACCGATGATCTGCTGGAGGATTTAAAAGTAGGTGTACAGGGTCAGCATGCTTCTAACTTAGGCGGTATTCTGGCAAGAGAGATCGGTGATGAGATCGGCGTTCCCTCTTACATCGTAGACCCCGTTGTAGTAGATGAGCTGATGCCCATCGCAAGATATTCCGGTCTGGAAGAGATCCCCAGAGGAAGTATCTTCCATGCCCTGAACCAGAAGGCAGTTGCCAAGAGATATGCAAAAGAGGCCGGCAAGCCTTATGAGTCCTTACGTCTGGTAGTAGTGCACATGGGCGGCGGCGTATCCGTAGGCGCACATGAGGACGGCAAGGTTGTAGACGTATTCAGTGCATTTGACGGTGATGGTGCATTCTCTCCGGAGCGTGCAGGCGGTGTGCCCTGTGCAGCACTGGTAAAAATGTGCTTCTCCGGAAAATATACCGAGAAGGAGATCAGTGCAAAGCTGATCGGCAAGGGCGGCCTGAATTCTTACCTGGGTACCAACGATATGCGTGAAGTTACCAAGCGTGCCAATGAAGGCGATGCCAAAGCAGCGGAGGTGAAGCAGGCATTCCTGTTACAGGTAGCCAAAGACATCGGTGCTATGGCCTGTGTGCTGAACGGCAAGGTAGACCAGATCGTTATCACCGGAGGCATTGCATATGGTGAGGATGTAGTGGCTAAGCTGAAAGAGAGATGCGGCTGGATCGCTCCTGTGACCGTATATCCCGGTGAGGACGAGCTGTTAGCTCTGGCTCAGGGCGCTCTGCGTGTCATGAACGGCGAAGAACAGGTGAAGCAGTACTAATTTAGAGTAAAATATAGAACTCCCGGTGGAATGATTCCATCGGGAGTTTTTTACTTTAGGGAATAGACTTTCTGTCAGCATTATGATTTTAACTAAAAATCAGCTTTGACAGAATCCCCAGTACCAGCATGTGTACCGGATAAAAGGCATAGCAGGCAAGCTGGATCTTGCGGTTATGCGCGCCCTGGCGTCCATGGTAGCACCACAGAAGCGGCAGACACAACAGCGCCAGTCCCTGTTCTGAAATCTCGAAGGCATGACCGAAAAGCTGTAATGGAATCTGCATTCCTGCCAACAGCATGACATTGATCCAGTAGAGCCCGGCAAACTGTCCGGCAAGCTGCCACCATTTTTTCCCATGGAAGAGATAGAATACGATAACAGTCAGAACGCCTTCCCCGTAATAGTCGAACATGAGGAGGGTTGCCAGCACGTAGCCCACTGCAGATAGCAGCAGGATCGACGGAATCCACAGCCAGACCGGACATTTTTTCCGTAGGGTATCTATTGCCCAGATACACAGGAAGCCTGTGAGCAGTGTCCAGATCACGTTCTGATGAAACGGGTAGAATAACAGCCCACTGTACATCAGATTGATGGGAAGCTCAGAAAGAATGGCCAGAAGAAGCAGGCGCATGCAATATTTTTTCTTATCATGGGTATGGAAGAAGCCTTCCACCAGGAAAAAGGCGAACATGGGAAATGCCAGTCTGCCGATGCCGGTCAGCCACCAGGCATCTCCGGCGAGGGTAGCCCACAGATGATCACAGAACATGAACGCCATAGCGAGGATATGCAGCGTCAGAGCACTGAGATCCGGTGGGAAAATAGAATAATGGGATACTTTGTTTTGCAAAATAAAACTCCTTTCAAAATTCCTTACGGAAGGATATAGTTGCATTATATCTTGTTTATGCGCTATAGTAAATATATCTGTGAAAGAGTATATGAAATTCCAATGATGGCTTACCCGGCATTTATATGCCGCAAAGCCTGTCGGGCGCACAGATATTGACAGAAAAACAAAATGCAGCACAGGAGGAATACAATGCGTCGTAACGATCGTGAGATTACAGAATTTTCGGAAATGACAGATGTCATGAAGAGGTGTGATGTGTGCAGACTTGCATTGAATGATGAGGAAGGCTATCCGTATCTTCTGCCGTTGAATTTCGGAATGGAAGAGACGGACGGCAGAGTGACACTCTATTTTCACGGGGCAAAAGAAGGAAAAAAATATGACTTGATCCGTAAGGATGTCAGGGCAAGCTTCGAGATGGATTGCTCCCACAGACTGGTGCTGTCGGAGAAAGAAGATGGCTGCCAGTGCACCATGGAATACGAGAGCGTGATCGGTCAGGGAACTATAGAGATCCTGTCGGATGCGGAAAAACAGAAAGCATTGAATCTTCTGATGAAGCAGTACTATCCTGACAGAACGGAGAATTTCGTATTCCGACCGGAAGTCGTAGCCAGGACGGAGATATTCTGCCTGAAAGTGGAGCATATGACGGGGAAGAAACGTTTCAAAAAGTCGTAGAAGATATCATCTATTGATATCCCCGCGGGATGGGGCAGCAGGAAGTCTGAGATAGAAAAGAGAGGATGAGGGACAACAATGTATACAGATGGACAGATCTATATGGGCCTGGCAGATGGCCAGCGTGTGAATATGCAGCTGAATATGAGTAACCGCCATGGACTGATCGCGGGAGCCAGCGGCACCGGCAAGACGATTACGATGAAAGCTATGGCAGAATCATTTTCGGACGCGGGAGTTCCGGTTTTTTTGTGTGATGTCAAGGGAGATGTCTCCGGCATTGCCACGGCGGGTGTGGCTTCGGAGTCTATGGACAAGAGAATCGATAAATTCGGTATCCGCGACAGCTTTTCCTATAAGGCTTATCCGGTCTGCTTTTGGGATATCTATCAGGAGGGCGGCCATCCGGTGAGAGCCACCATCTCCGATATGGGACCGGAGCTTTTATCTCGTATTCTGGGGCTCACCGCTGCACAGGAAGGTGTATTGAATATTGTCTTCCGGATCGCGGATGACAAGGGACTTTTATTGATCGACTTAAAGGATCTGCGTATTCTGCTGAATTATGTGGCAGAACACAAGGATGACTATCTGACCACCTACGGAAGTATCTCCAGGCAGTCCGTGGGCGGTATTCTGCGGGCGTTACTGCCTCTGGAGAATCAGGGAGGAGCTCTCTTTTTCGGAGAACCGGATCTGGATATTTATGACTGGATGCGTACGGATGTGTACGGCAAAGGTATTGTCAATGTGCTGAACTGCGTAAAACTGGTGCAGAATCCCACACTGTATGCCAGCTTTCTGTTATGGATGATGTCAGAATTATTCCAGAAGCTTCCCGAGGCGGGAGATCTGGAAAAGCCGAAGCTGGTATTTTTCTTCGATGAGGCACACCTGTTGTTTGCTGATGCACCGAAGATACTGGTGCAGAAGATCGAGCAGGTGGTAAAGCTGATCCGTTCCAAGGGCGTGGGTATCTATTTCGTGACCCAGAGCCCCAGTGATATTCCCGATTCTGTGCTGGCACAGTTAAGCAACCGGGTACAGCATGCCCTCCGGGCGTACACTCCGGCGGAGCAGAAAGCTGTCCGGGCAGCAGCACAGTCCCTACGGGCCAATTCTGCCTTTAAGGCAGAAGAAGTCATCATGGAACTGGGCGTAGGTGAGGCACTGACTTCCTTTCTGGATGAGAACGGCGTGCCCGGCATTGCCCAGCGTACCTCCATCATCTGCCCCCAGAGCTTTATGGGACCTGTGGATGAGACGGAGCGCAGGAATCTGATGGCGAGAGACGGCATGGGACGCTACGATGAGGCGGTGGACAATATTTCTGCCTACGAAGTGTTGACAGATACCATGGAGCATGAGGCGAAAGCGGCGCAGCTGGCAGCAGAGCGGGCACAGCTGGAGAAGGATAAGGAAGCTCTGGCAAAGCAGCAGGCCAAGCTACAGGAATCCGCCGTAAAGCAGAAGCAGAAGGAATGGGAAGCCGCACAGAAAAAGAAGGAAAAGGCAGCGGAATGCAGACAGGCCCAGATCGAGCGCCAGCTGATCAATACCGGTGCCCAGGTTATCAAGAGAGGAATTTTGAGTACACTGTTTGGAAAGTAATTAGGAATAAAATTCTTCTGATGCTTATTCTGCCATCGTCAGCGGACGGAAAGATTATGCAAAACGATGGAAAGGCTAGAATAACTGCAACCAGAGAAAGTGTCCGCCAAAGATCAGCCAGAGGACGGACAGAACCGACAGCAGGATACAGACGATGGTCTTCGCCGGCTGCCGGGGGCGTCTGCAAAGTAACGGCGGTAGAGCGATGGCAAGCAGAAGGATCGGAATCCCGTACCGGAAAAGCAAAAGCCCGATGGCAAAGGCACCCAAAGCCAGGGTGAAGAGTGCTTCGTCTAAATTTGCTTCATTTTGTATAAATAAGAACGCACCAGTAAAGAAGAGAAACGCAAGAAGGATCACGGAAAAAATACTAAGACAGAGGATGCGAAGCCATTTCGCGGCTCTGTCTTTTTTCTGTTGTCTTACCTCGGCGATGACATCGCTCAGGAGTGTATTGGTGTCAGCAGAGGGCAGGGCAATCCGCTCACCGCGACAAAGCTCTTCAACCGATACCGACAGCGCAGCCGCCAGATCGTCCAACAGAGCAATGTCCGGGTAGGCATTGCCGGTCTCCCAACGTGAGATTGCCTTGTTCGTAATATGTAACTGTTCGGCCAGCTGTTGCTGCGTCATTCCAAGAGCTATCCGCTGTTCCTTGATGAAAGTTCCCATTTTGGCCTTATCCATGTGCTTCACCAGCCCCCTTTATAGTTTTAATATTTGATTTCAGTATAGAAGAATCAAGGGGAATTGGCAATCTACCGAAGCGAGAATGCCGGAAAATTAACTGGAAAGTTAGTGAAGAAATGCTATCAAATCCCCGTAGCCCTTGGCAAGGTATAAGAAACGCGGCACG
>ERZ831773.1730-NODE-1730-length-21141-cov-3.842312_pt1 | contig 21141 bp, 17 predicted proteins | sample MGYA00519696_ERZ831773 | MGnify/ENA primary metagenome ERZ831773 (study PRJEB31850, sample SAMEA3708720) | human gut metagenome | biome: human gut; feature: human-associated habitat; material: faeces | place: China | collected 2014 ...
GATAAACGCTGAAGGCATCTAAGCGTGAAGCCCCCCTCAAGATGAGATATCCCATCGTAAGAGTAAGACCCCTTGAAGACGACGAGGTTGATAGGGCAGGGGTGGAAGTGCTGTAAGGCATGGAGCTGACTGCTACTAATCGGTCGAGGGCTTGACCAAAAGGTCAGGGTAGGAAATGGTAATAGGTTTGAGATGAAAAGTTTGTGTGCAGTTTTTAAGGTACAGTGAAATATAAAGTATGAGAGAAGGAATCCGAGTGATCGGGTTCTTTTTTTTGTTGGATTTTATGCGATTCTCTTGTGTAAAAGTACAAGCGCAGTATGAAGTCGACAGTTGAAGACATGTCTAGTGGGTGTCAAGATTTGTGATCGGATTGGATTTGATCGGCAAGTCGAACATAGACAGTTGTGCCTACGTTCTTTTCGCTAGAAATCGTGATTCCGTAGTCAGAACCATAGCATAACTGTAGGCGATCATGAATATTTTTCAGACCAATCCCTTCATTTTCTCTGGAGAGTACACATTTACATTCATCTGGGTCCATGCCTAGCCCATTGTCATGAATAGCAAATAAAATATCTGAATTACAGCGTTCCAGTGTGATAGAAAGCTGCTTTTCTTTTTTACGGTCATTGCGAAGTCCATGTGCGATTGCATTTTCTACAATTGGCTGCAGAATGAAGTTTGGCATTTCGATGGCGTATAAGTTTGAGTTAATCTGCCAGAGCACCTCAAAATTGTGATGATATGTAATTTGCTGGATTTCTAGATACAGTCGTATATTCTCTAATTCTTTCTCAATTGTAGTAATCTCTTTTCCGTGATTGAGACATGTTCGATAAAATTGGGAGAGAAGGAGCGTCATATGACTGATTTCGTCCTGATCGGCCATGATGGCTTTGTTGTTAATCAATCCGAGTGTATTGTATAGAAAATGAGGATTGATTTGAGCGTACAGTGCTTTGAGGCGATATTCATTGATAAGGAGTTTATTTTGATATACTTCTTGTATCATCTGATTAAAATGTCTGGTTAGATCACCAATTTCATCGGTGCGGTGTGTTTTTAGCGGTGCATGTGAACCAGTTGCGGTGATTGCCTGTACCTTGCGGGAAAGCTTCTCAATAGGTTTGATTAATGTTCCACAAATGAGATAGGTACAGCAAAAAAGAAGTGCCATAAGTAGTGAGGCAAGCATCCATAAAACAGCAATAACAGGTGCATTCATGCGGTTACAGGAAGTATTACTTCTGTAATAATAAACCATCCATCCGCAGCTTAAAGGACGAGAGGCATACAAGTAGTTGCGTTTCAGGTCGTCGATAGATTCTGGGACAGAATTTAGCCCACAACTGTCCGCAAAGAATGAACATGATGAAGAATCCTCAAGGGGGACAGTATCGGAAGAAACAATAGCAGGCTGTTTAATGCATGCAAAGACTCCGGTTCCATCTGAGAGAATGGAGGAAAGTGGAGAGAAGAAGGAGTCAAAATTTATCTCTATGCACAGATAGTTTGTTTTTCGATAACTTAGACTGTCTATCAACTTACGTACAGATAAAAGATGATGATCATCGGTGATGATCCATACAGATTGGTAGCTATTTTTAACTTGATGAAACCAACTTTCCTGTTCCAGATCCTTAAGCGGATAAATACATTTTTTGTAGGAAGGCAGCCCACAGTCAGTATAGAGTCGTATAGAGCGAAGATTTGGATGAAGCAGTTGATATGTACGAAACATAGGAATGATTGTATTCTCGAGTGCTTTGTACATATCAAAGTAGTTATCTATGTAAGTTTGGTTTAGAATAGAAGCAAGTTCAGTATCATTAAAGCAATAGTCAGAGAGTGCTGTGTAGAGCGATAGATCAGATTCAATCTGAGAGACGGATTGCGACAGCGTCTGATTCAAGTTTTTCTGCTCTTCTGAGGTCAGATAATGCATCAGAAAAATGCTTGAAATAGCAGCTAGCGGAATTGTCAGGAAGGTTCCGAAAAGCAGGTACAACACAAGTGCTTTTTTGCGCAGTTTCAAACAATAATAGGCCTTTTTAATGCGTGTGGTCATATTTTTAAAAAATGTAAAATTCAAGAAATTCATTAGAAGCCTTCTTTCTCACGGAATTTTTCCGGTGATATTCCGAAATAGTCATTAAAGGTTTTACAGAAATAAGAGCTGTTTGGATAGCCAACTTTTGTTCCAATCGCAGATATTTTCATTTGTGTGTCTGTTAGTAGTTCCTTTGCTTTTTCCATTCAGTATTGCTTAATAAATTGATTTAAATTACAGCCTGTCTCTTTTTTAAACAGTCGTGAGAGATAGTCTGGGTGAACAAAAATGATGCTAGAGAGAAGATCGAGACTTAATTCACTTCCGTAATGGTCATAAATATAGTGTTTGACCTCGCGGATTTTGCCAGAGGCGGAGGAAAAGATTGAGGAAGGAATTTCTTGAGCTTTTTTCATCTCGTTGTATAGATTTAGTGAGAAAATGGTCCGATTAGGAAATAGAAAGGCATTTTCTAACAATTCCTCGAGCTTTTTATAGATAGCAGGAATGTCTGCTGAGTCAGATAGAAAGCCATAGCTGATCTTTAAGGAAATAAGACTAGCACAGTGAAGCATATTTGACAATTGCTCCAAGAGCATATCAAGATTAAATGATGATGGCAGGGTACGTTCATTCAGAAGGAGCAATCCAAGAGATGGTGTGAGTGTTAAAAAATAAAAATTGAAATTGCAGATCGAGTTGATGTAAGATTCCGTTTGGATGGAATCAAACAGATCTTGTCGACTTTCAAGCAGAGCCATTGCGTTAAAATCACTAAAATAAGTTTTAACAAGCAGCTTAGAATGCTCATCTGTTAGCGTGCTACCTTGAATTAGCTGAAGTAAAAGATGATTTTTGGCATAGTTTGCGGTCATGGAATCTAATCTTTTTTGAAGATGCTGTTCCTTTATGGAAGAGAGCACTTTTTGAAGAATATTGTTTAGCTCTTGCGGTTGAATAGGCTTAAGAAGATATTCACATACACCTAGGCGGATCGCAGTTTGGGCATAAGAAAAATCTTCATGAGCGCTGATAATGACGACGCGAAGATCTGGATATAGGGCTAAAGCGTGCTTGCTCAGCTCAAGTCCATCCATAAAAGGCATCTGGATATCCGTCAAGAGAATATCAAAGTGTTCCTGTTGGAGATAGCCAAGTGCATCCTCACCATTAATCGCAGATGTGACTTCAAAGGGAAGTTTAAATTTTGAGATCAAAAAAACAATACATTCCAGTTCGTCCAACGCGTCATCCGCAATAAGTAAACGATACATCGTATTCATTATATCCCTCCGTTTTTATCATATTGTATTTTCTTTGCACTGTTTTACATGATAGTTTCTGATACTACTATAACAAAAATAAGTTGTTTTATCCATAAAAACAGCGTAAAAAATAAAGAGTGCAAGAAGCACAAATAAATGTCAATTTTTTTGCATTTACAGGTAGATTTATTTTTGATATTCTGAAATCAACAGGTAAAAGATGTTAGTATTGCATAAAAACAAAACAAGGAGGATAAAAGTAAATGAAGAAAATGACAAAAAGAACATTGGCATTAGCAATGAGCACAGGAATGTTGCTTTCCAATAGTGTGTGGGCAGCAGACACAGATGCAGATCCATATGGTGCAATGCCGGAAACTGTGACGCTGCATGTTGGCAGAAGTGAGGATGCGAATGCTTCATACCTGTCAGGACAGGATTCATTAAATAACTATCTGGTTGATTACATTAAGGAGCAATTAAATGTAGATTTTGTGTATGATTTTTCTGTTGCCTCTGATTATTCAACAAAGGTTTCCATGGCAATCGCATCTGGCAGTATCCCAGATATTATGTTTGTAACAGCATCACAGCTGAGAGAACTTGTTGCTGCAGATGCGGTAGAAGACATGACAGCAGTATATGAAACCTATGCATCCGATAATTTAAAGGCTGCATATGATACAACAGATGGCATTAGTTTTGAAAATGCAACATTTGATGGAAAACTGATGGCAATGCCGAGCATTTCTCCGGGTGCAGATGCAATTCCGATTCTGTTTGTCAGAGGTGACTGGATGGATGAACTTGGTCTGGATGAACCAAAGACTGTAGAGGATATTACCAACATTGTAAAAGCATTTAAAGAAAAGTACGGTGACAGCAACTCACTTGTAATGTCTCAGAACATTGTTAGCGAAAATGGAAACAATACCTATGGAATGGATGCACTGTTTGCATTGTATGGAGCATATCCGAAGCATTGGGTAACCGATGCTGATGGAAATCTTGTATATGGTTCTAATACAGACGAAGCAAAGACAGCACTTGCAGAGATTCGCAAACTTGTAGAGGATGGAACGATTGACGCATCCTTCACCGTGCGTGACAGCGATCAGTGTGCTGAGCTGGTAACGAGTGGACAGGCTGGTATTTTCTTTGGTGCATGGTGGAATATGAGCTGGCCACTTAACAATATGGTTGAGGAGGATCCAAACATTTATTGGAATGCATATCTTGCACCATTAACAGATGATGGAACTTACAATACAGCGACTCTTTGTCCAAGCAGTAGCTTTATGGTAATTAAGGCTGGCGCTTCGGAAGAAGTAAAGGAGGCTGCTGTAAAGGTTATGAATTATCAGTTTGATATTGATCAGGATCAAGGCGAGAGTCTTAAGTCTAATCCATCCGATCCGTATAGTTGGACATCCATGCCATTCTCCATCTTGCTATCTACCTATACTGATAAAGAGACAAAAGCAGAAAAAGTGCTTAAGGCAGCAGCAGGTGAGTTGGATGAATCTGAGCTAACGGGAGAGGCAGCGCAGTGGTATGAATCCTACCAGGCCGCAGAAAAGGACGTTGCGGCAGCTGCAGCAGATAATGATTTAAGTGGTTGGGCATACGTAAGAGGTTGTAAGCCATTAGTAGAAGGTGCAGATATCATGAATAAGGTATTTGACGCAACTTATGCAAAGACAGAATCCATGGACAGCAAGTGGGCAACCCTTGAGAAACTTGAGGATGAGTTCTATCTTCAGTACTTAAATGGTGAGGCAACTGATGATGATTTCGATGCTTACGTACAGCAGTGGAATGACCTTGGTGGTGCAGACATTACAGCTGAGCTAGCTGAAATGATGGTTGAATAAGTAGAATGTGATAAACTTAAACATGACAATTCGAATATGGTAATTTGAACGTGACAATCCGGGGCGGCTTATTTGGCCGCCCCATTGCAGAAAGGAAACGGAAAATGAGTAGAAAACAGAATCCGTCCGGCACAGCAAACATACAGACAGGCCGGAAAAAGAAAAAAATAAGCATCCGACATACTTGGCCATATCATTTGTTGCTGTTTCCAGGTATGATGGTTTTGCTAATCTATACCGTGGTACCGTTTTTGGGAAATGTAATCGCATTTCAGAACTTTAAGCCGATTATGGGAATTGCAAAATCAAAGTGGGTCGGATTTGAAAATTTCACTTATATGTTTAAGCTACCAGATACTTTTAAGATTTTTCGAAATACGCTTGTCATTGCAATTGGAAAATTGACTTTTAATTTGGTAATGTCGGTATTCTTCGCGATTTTATTAAATGAGGTTAGCAACAAATTGTTCAAGAAGACAATTCAGACAATCTGCTTTTTGCCTCATTTCCTTTCTTGGGTTGTATTAGCAATGATTTTCAGAGACCTTCTTGATGGAAGTGGAATCATTAACTCGGGTTTAATGGCGCTTGGTATTATCAAGGAGCCAATCGTATTTTTGGGAAATAACTCATGGTTTCAAGGCTTGATGATTGGAACAGATGTCTGGAAAGAGTTTGGATATGGTGCGATTATTTTTATTGCTGCATTGACAAGTATCAATACTGAATTATATGAGGCTGCGGCTATTGATGGTGCAGGACGTTTGCAGAGAATTTGGCACATTACATTGCCGGGTATTGCAGTGACGATTGTGCTTGTAGCGACTTTAAATATTGCAAATATTTTAAATGCAGGATTTGATCAGATTTATAACTTATATAGCCCGATTGTTTATTCAACAGGAGATATCATTGATACGTATGTTTATCGAATGAGTTTTGAAAATGCGCAGTACAGCTTGGCAACAGCGATTGGCTTGTTAAAATCACTGGTAAGCTTTATTCTAATCGTTGTGTCGAATTTCTGTGCTGGCAAGTTTGCAAACTATCGAATTTTTTAAGGAGGACGCCATGGTTAATTATAAGACTTGGAAAAACAGATTGTTTAATTTTGTGGTTGTTCTTCTGCTTGTGTTGATTACACTTGCGTGTCTGCTTCCACTATTACATATTGTGGCATTGTCGTTTAGCAGCAAAAATGCAGCCGTATCAGGAAAGGTAACTTTTTGGCCAGTGGAAATTACGCTGGCATCATATGAGTATCTTTTGGAGGACAGCCGTTTCTTTCAGGCTTTCTTTGTTTCGGTAAAGAGAGTACTTTTAGGTGGTGGACTTAACCTGCTTCTGACAATTATGATGGCATATCCACTGTCTCTTGAGACTGATGAATTTCCAGCAAGAAATCGTTATATGTGGTTTCTGATTTTTTGTATGTTGTTTGGTGCTAGCTTGGTTCCGTGGTATTTCGTAATTAAGGCCACAAAGTTAATTGACAGCATCTGGGCACTTGTAATTCCATCAGCAGTTCCGGTATATAATGTAATCTTGTTGATGAATTTCTTCAGAAACCAGCCTAAAGCAATTAAGGAATCGGCAAAAATAGATGGTGTGAATGCATGGCAGATGATGGTAAAGATTTGTGTGCCACTTGCAAAGCCAGCACTTGCAACTGTAACTTTGTTCAGTATTGTCGGTCATTGGAATAATTTCTTTGATGGATTATTGTTGATTAACAACCCAGATAAAGTTCCGCTTCAGACCTACATTCAGTCTCTTGTTGTTAAGCTTTCAGAGGCTAGTAATATGTCTTCAAGTGAGTTGATTCAAGTAATGTCTCAAAGAACTTTTAACGCAGCAAAGATTGTAGCATCTACAATTCCTATTCTAGTCATATATCCGTTTATGCAGAAGTATTTTGTAACTGGACTGACATTGGGATCAGTAAAAGAGTAAGAGATATAAGACATATCGTGTGAGATAGAACTGGCATAGAATATCAGATATTAAAAGGGTAAGTTTTATAATGAATGCGAAAGGAAGAAATCCTAACGCATTCTAAATAATAAGAACAAAAAAAGCGTTAAGGACAAAATCCTTAGCGCTTTTTTTATTTTGGTTGGAAACTACGAAAGGAGTCTTGTATGGAAGAAAAGAAGTGGGGAACATATAAAGTTTCGATTGATAAGATTGGAAGAAAGTGGACTCAAGTTACTATTCATTATCCGTCTGGCTATACACATGCAGCAACGATTGATAAGAATAGTCTTTTAGATCATTCTGTGGGGGATGAGGTTGATGTGCTGGGTTGCCTCAAGATCGAGAGTAACGGATATGGAAGAAAGTATACATTGATTGCAACTGATGAGGATGCCGTAAAGCAGGGAGAGGCAGAACGCTGGTGGGGATATTTTCAGGAGCATTATAAAAATGGAAAATACTATGTTAGAGCCATTGAAGAGATGCACAAGTTGGATTGTCATGTGCATGATGATGAAATACGGCAAATACAACGTAAAATGAGAATTTCTCGCGCTATAGACGATATTCGACTTCTTTACAAGATCGGTAAGTTTGCTGGGGATTCGGTCGAACAATTACATAAGCTGGATTGTCACAAGTATGATGGAGAAATTGAAAAGTATAAGAAGGAAATAGAAGATAAGAAACAGGCTGAAGCTGAGAAAAAGCGTCAAGAAATTGCAAAGAAAAAGCAGGCTGAACGAGATGCAGGAATTACTCGATTATCACTTCCGGCATACTCAGGATTTCGTGGCAGACCAGAAAAGGGAAGCATTATTATGGAGGGTGGTGTTCCTTATAAAGTTTTATCAGCATATTACCATGACAGTGATGGATGGTCTTTTGGTGCTATGAATGACGAATGGTATGATGTCAAGGTTCAAAATATTTCAGATACGGAGCTGGGACAGAAAATGATCGCAGACGAAAAGTATCAAAAACAATTATCTGCGTTGAAGAAAAAGTGCAGTCAAACTTTGTATCAGCTTGAGCGTAGTATCAGAAATCACGGTGAACGATACACTGGCGAAGAAATCAGTAAAGATGATATTCCGGGTGAAACACTTGTAAATAGTTTTAATATCTATGGCGGTGGAATTATTATTCGTCATAGAGATGATGTTGTCTGGCTAATCGTAAATAATGGAGCAGATGGAGATGCATGGGACATAAACAACATTCGAACAGGCGGGGCAGGTGCCTATGCTTTCAGTGTATCAGTAAAACAAATTAAAGATACACTGCAAGCATATCTTGACGCGAATGCTACATATGCAGAGTTTACAGCTAACAAGAAAGTTGCTGAGGGTGCATAAGTGATATTTAGAAAAGAGGTCCAGTAACAGTCCCCCGCCCGGCAGGGTTAGAGCCGGGAATGAGGTGTATTTTAGTGAGAAAAAAAAGTAAGTCCATTACATGGAAAGATCGTCAGCGAATCGAACTGATGCTAAAGGTTGATTTGCCAGTTACTCAGATCGCAGCAGACATTGGAGTAACACGAGGGGCTATCTATCAAGAGATTACAAGAGGAGGTCAGCCATATAGTGCTGACTTCGCACAGAAAAATGTGGGGGCATAGACATATGATAATTCGGAAGGTAGCGATTGAATTAACTGAAAAACAATACGAAAAACTATGTCAAATGGCAGCCAGTGCTGGAAAGACGGTTGAAAAGGTAGTGCAAACATTTGTTGAAGAATTGCCAGAAAACGAAGTGCTTCAAGATTGGCTGGGGCAAAAACAGGAAAGAAACTTCCTTTCATATCTGTCAGAAAAAGGAAAGCTTGAATTGATGACATCATTGATCGAAAGAACGGTATCTTATCAGGCAGACCTTTCAGAAGCGTATGCAAAGGGAAAAAATAGAGCAGTCTCGATTGCTGAAGAAAAGCTGAAGACAAGTTGGCAGCTGATCCAAGGGGAGTATATCCAATATAAGCAAGAAAATGAAGAAGCCAAACCTCTCATTGATGAGTTACAAGCAATAAGAAATTGGAAACCGCATGGAAAATTATGAGAGGAGATCAGCCATATAGTGCCGATCAAGCTCAAAAAATTATGGGGCAGTACTGGCGATTGATGATCAACTCATTACAACTTAGGAACTAATCAAAGGCGAATATAAAAAGTACAAAAGCAAAGGAACAAATGTACAGCCACTTGCAGGCGAACTAGAAAAAATAAAGGAATGGAAATCATGGAAAGCAAAGAAGTAAAGCGTTTCAAAAAATTGAAATATGCAGACAGAGTAAAAATCGAGGAGCTTCTAAAGAAAGACTGCTCAAAGGATGAAATTGCAGATCAGTTGCATGTGCATCGAGCAACGATTTATCGCGAGATCGCAAGAACTGGAGAGCCATATAGTGCGGAGAAAGCACAGCGTAGATTGACAGGAGAGTGACAAATGGAAGAACAAATTATCACAGTACACGTCCCGAAGGATCAATACCGCAAGTTTGCCAAACTAGCAGGACAGGTCAATGTGCCAATGCAAACGATCCTATCTCAGTTTGTTTTAGATTGTGTAAGTGATAGATGGGGGACAGCCGAGGGAACCATGGCAAAAGATTGGTTCGCAAATCACTGGTGGAGTGCTTTTGAGCGAGCAGATTTTTTTGGCTGGTTGGCTCAGAGCAACCAGCTGGATGAAATACTGGAGGCACAGCAAAAACTAGAAAGTTGCAAAAAAGAAATCACAAGCTTGGAAAAAGGACTAGAAACTGGATACATAGAAGCAGGTGGAGTCTTTTATAGTTGGAAAACTGTGATTTCGGCAGATTTAACTCCGAGATACAAGACAAGAAGCGAGTGGGAATCAGATCAGAAAGAGCGCATTCGCGAACAAAAAGTAATCAAAGCAGAACAAGAAAGAGTGATTCTTGATTTTTGGAATCGTTATCAGAACTTTCGAAAGACAGAATACCAGAAAGATGATGTTGAATCAGAAGAGAGTGAGTCTCTAAAGAAAGAACTGAAGAAGCTCCGCCAATGGCGAAAGCAAGTGCATTGGGACTAGACAAAGGGAGCAGTAACTAAGGGCAAATTGCAATAACTATCAAATTAACAAAGGAGCAGACGAAAAACTATGAAGACAATTGCATTTTACAACAACAAGGGTGGCGTTGGAAAGACTACACTAGCAGCCAATATTGGCTATAACTTATCAGCTATGGGATACCGCGTTTTGCTGGTAGATTGCGATCCGCAGGGCAACTTATCATCCTTTTTTTGCCGCTACGATCTCACCAAAAAGGGCTTGATGCAGGCATTGGGAGGACAGCCGCGTTGTATCTATCGTACAGCATACAGAGGATTAGATATCTTGCCTGGCAATATCTATAGTGAGGCACTTACACCACAGCCACAGACCATGTCAGCACTGTTGCAGGGATACGAAGCACATTATGATTATTGCATCTTGGATTGTGCGCCAGCATTTTCGCGACTGACGGAGTCAGCCGTGCAAGCATCCGATCAGGTTATTATCCCGATCAAGTTGGATAATTTTTCCATCGAAGGAATTGATACGACGATATCAAAGCTTGCAGATCCATCGGCAGCACATGTTGTGATTAACGCATTTGCACCGTCAAGAGCAGCTAAGGATTTTCTGACAAAGCTGGTACAAACATATGATTATCCGCTTTGTGAGACATTGGTGCGCTACTCGACTGTAGTGGATGCGGCTAACTATCGCAAAAAACCGCTAGCAAAGAAAGCAAAATTCCATTGGGTCACGGCGGATATGATGGATCTAACAGAGGAGGTATGCGGATATGGCATCGCTAACTGATACACTTACAGGATTGAAAAACAAGCCGGAAGCTTCTGGCTCAACACAGCAGCGTTATCCAGTGCAATATATCAATTATGCTTGTCTTGAGGCATCTGCATATAACTTTTATCCAATGTCGGAGATTGAGGATCTAGCAGATGCGATTGAGCTTGCAGGAGGCATTCTACAACCCCTTCTGGTGCGCAGAAAGGCACCGGGACACTATGAAATTATCGCTGGGCATCGTCGCTGGACTGCCACAAAGTATCTGGTAGAGCAGGGACGTACACAGTATGCAATGCTTCCATGCCATGTGCAGGATGGAGACGAATTGGTAGCAAAGATCAATTTAATCGTGACGAACTCTCAGCGTGAGAAAACACCATATGTTAAAATGCAGGAAATTACGGAGCTGGAGCAATTATTGCAAGAGTTAGCATCAGGATCAGAAGAGGAGAAAGCAAAATTTGCGCGAATAACAGGCGTAAAACTTGGTGCAGGAGAAACGGTTACAGCGAGGGTACTTCGCAAATTGGTCGCAAAAAAAGCAGGGTTGTCAGAGACAAATGTCGCCAGATTAAAGCATATTAACCAGCATCTTGAGCCGGAATTGAAAGAAGCAATGGAAGCTGGAAAGATAGGCATTTCCGTGGCAGATGAACTTGCACGAATGAAGCCGGAAGAGCAGCAGATGGTAGCAAAGCAGATCGACGCAGGCGAAAAGATCACGTTGCAGAAAGAAAAGACTGTTAAGGCAACAGAAAAGCAGGATGCAGCAGAGTCGAGAAGCGTGTCCGAATCGGACACAACACAATGCAAGCAGTCAGAAAGCCGAAAGATCGTGCGGACAGAGCAGCATGAGGAGGAGCAACTGCCAGGACAGATCAGCGTAGATGATTATGTTTCGGAGGGGTTTGAGTTGCGTGATACTAATGAAGAGATTGATGTTGCAGTATCGGTAGATGATGTAGCAAAAAAGGAAAGTAGTACAACAACAGAAAATGATTTGATGCAGAGCTTGGCTCACGACTATCTGGCATTGTATGAGCGAGGAGATGGCAACGAAACAGAATGGAAGGCTATGCATAGACAGCTGGCAGAATATTTTGCGAACTTGATTAGATAACTAGAAATGGGGAAAGGGGAAACTATGCTCACAACCGAAGAAATAACGGAAATGTTGATGCATCACGATGAGCTGCTGGAGATGTATCGGATGCAGATCAATGAATTAACAAAAGAGTATGATGCAGAGAATGATCTAATCGAAATGACACAACTGCATAGCCCCCAGTACGGCATTGTTGGCAAAAGTAGTAATCAGATGAATCTCGATCAAGTATATCAGAAAGTTGAAAAGCAGCGTAAGGAATATCAGGAAGCAATTTGTTCCGAACTCCAAAGAGTACTGGAATTGTACAATCAGGTGCAGCAGATTCATTTGTGCTACTTGCATTTGCCACAAAAACAAAAAAGTGTTTTAAGAGAGCTGTACATTAACCGCAAACTGTATAAGGAAATAGAACGACCAGGCTTGTCAGAACGAACGATCCATCGCTTGAGAAAGCAAGGGTTAGAAACAATTAAGACATGGTATGAATCAAATCGCTTTGAAAGTACAATAGCTCAAAAAGCAAAATAAAAAGAAAGGAGTGATAAGCAAATGAGAAAGATCCGCGCAGGTGTTGTAAAGAAGTTAGAGGGGGCAAAGTTGACGAACTCTGAATTAAGCATTTTTCTACATTTGTGCCAATATCAAACCGATAATGGCACAGTATCAGGTGTATACTACAAAGATATTTGTGCCGCGTTGGATCTTTCATATCAGACTTTTTATTCGGGTTTATATAAATTGCGTGACTGTGGGTTAATCACCTTATGGAAAGCAGATCATATTGACTGGGATATACGGATTGTAGGTAATGACTGTAGCAATATCGAGGAAGTAAAAAAAGAGGGCTATCTGTCTGTTGCAGATGGCTTATTCGCATCGGAAAAATTCTCAAAATTGAAAGTAAATGAAAAAATTGTGGCAATGCGCTTGCTAATCTATTGTAGATCTGGTCAAAGAACCTACAAAGAAGCGAAAGAGAGTTTTCGCAAGAAGATGACACAGCTTCTTGGGTGTAAACTTCGCGCTTTAAAAAACTATCTTACAGCACTGAAAGCATTGTTTTATATCGGTATCAAGGATGGAATGTATCTGATCACTATCCGTCGTGAGATTGTGGATCGAGACTGGAGATCAGCTACAGATACCGAGTTGGAGTATGGACAGCAGGTACACACAGCTTGCAATCGAAATAAAATAAAAGAAGATGAGCAGGCAAAGAAGGATACAGCAGAGCTAGCAAAGCAGTATCGTCAAGATATTAAAGCCATGCAGGAAGCAGGTAAATTACCTTCGGATTTATTTGGATATTTAATTGGTACTGCAAAAGAGGGAGGAATGACTGGCAAACTGAATCCTAAATACATACACAAGATTTTACGATTGGAAATCGCAAACTTTTACAAGAAAGCAAATGACTTTAATGACAATTTCATAAAAAAGTCATTGAAAAAGTTAGACGATATGATGCCAGTGATGTAAGGTAAAGAGAATATAGGCTTAAATAGGCTGCCTGAATGAAGACAGTCTTTTTTGCGTACAGTAAAACATAGATTTAAGGAAATATTATAAAGAAAGAGGAGACATAGTGGATGCAGTTCAATCTCGAAGGGGGAAAGGGCTGCATTTAGGCAAAAAAGTCATTCTAATTTTGGGGTACATTTTCAGAAACCATTCTAATTTTGCGCATAAAAAAAAATAATTATTCTAATTTCATGGGTTAATGTGGATAACTTCATTCTAATGTTGTGTATTTTAAAACTTAAAGAAAGCAAGTAAAATCAAGGCTTTTAAGCTGAGATTCTACAGTATATATTTATTCCTTTTTTCTTTATCCTCCCTCTTTTAAAGAATCATATCTATTGCAAATTGCGCTTCGGCTATGCCTAGCATATCCGAAAAAAGCTTCCTGTGGTTACTAGGAAGAAAATAAAAATAGGAAAGGTGAAAAAAGCAAGTTGGATAAAATTCAACCCGGATGAAAAAAGAAAAGCGGAAGTATTGATCCCGCAAGCGGGAAAATAAAATTTAACAAGGGACAAAAAAGCGGAAAAGTTTACATATTGCATTTTGAAAAAAGACAAAAATTATATCACATCCAAATACTAAAGTCAATAGTTTGGCAGGATTGGCAGAAAAAGGCATTTTTTGGCAGTTCGTGGCAGGATTTTGTACTTGATGGCAGGAAATAGTTGTTGTATAGTATAATTGCATTAAGTGAATGCGAACCAAAGCGGGTGAAGGAGCATTGTCGGAAACGACAGTGCTTTTTCCATCTTTGGTGAAAATGTCTCTTGACAATGTGAGGCTTATAAGCTACACTATGGTTAGGAGGGATTGTCATGGAAGAAAATGAAATTTTTGTAGAAGAGCTGATTGAACGGCTAATGGAATATTACAGCAGGATTAGGAAAGAAAGTGGTGTCAGTCAATCTGAACTGGAGAGAATCACGGGTATGTCTCGATCAGCGATTAATCGCTATGAAAAGGGAAAGCTGATGCCAACTGTCCGAGCAATGAATAAGCTGTTGGTTCCAGTAGGATACCGATTAGCAATCGTACCGCTGGAAGAAGATAAGGAGGAGCAGGATGAGAAAAACATTGATTTGTAGTCTAATTGGTTTGGTTGGATGTACATGGATGGCAGGATGCCAGGATAAACCAGATGGCGCACAAACCATTATCATAGAGTTAGCTGATCCGTCGGATCAGGTAGAAGAAACGAAGGAAGAAATGCCAGAGGAAAGCGTGTCAGAATCAGACATAGAGATGGAGACAGGTGAAACACAGTCGGAGGAAATGCCAGAAATCATTGGTTTTGAAGAAAACGTAGAATTTGCGTACAAGCAGGTTAGTTCGAATGATCCGATTATCGGTTTGTTGTTGGAAAATGTGATCCCTGATGTGCAGGTAAAGGACTTCGAGATCACAGACGCGCAGGCATATCAAAATGGGGAAAGAGTTACTCCAACAGGGGAGATTACATTTACGTTGAATGTTGAACCGGATGCAAGCGTCATACTGTATCGTTTAAATGCAGATGGTGAGTTGGTTTCAGAAGCGTTGGAAGTAACTGATGGAGCAGTATCCTATGAATCGACAGGATGTGGAAGATGGTTGATTTTGGATACGCTTTTGGAGCAGGAAACAGAGAGTGTGTCCGAATCGGACACGGAAGGAGGAGCGAATCAGTAAAAGAAAAGCAGCAGAGATGTTTGAAAGTGGAATGCTTGATGAAATGATTCCCGGAAGTTATAGAGCATTGCAGGCAATTCACAATCAGCTATTTTGTGATGTTTATGAATTTGCAGGTCAAACTAGAACAGTTAATATTGCAAAAGGAAATTTTCGATTTGCACCAGTCATGTATTTGGATGCAGCATTGAAAAATGTTGAGAAAATGCCACAGTCTACATTTGATGAGATTGTGGAAAAGTATGTTGAAATGAATATTGCGCATCCGTTTCGAGAGGGGAATGGACGAAGTACCCGTATTTGGCTGGATCAAATTTTAAAAAAGGAGCTTGGAAAAGTCGTTGATTGGATCAAAGTTGATAAAGACGATTATCTTCTGGCAATGGAGAGAAGCCCTATTAAAGATATAGAGATAAAGGTGATTCTTCAAAATGCATTAACTGACCAAATTGATGATCGAGAGATGTTTATGAAGGGTGTTGACCATAGTTATGAATATGAAGGCTATCATAGCTATAAAACTGAAGATCTTATCAAGAATACACGGAATAAAAGCAAAAAAACGGTTAGTAAAAATGTCATAGAAAAACAGGAAGAGGAGGAGCAGGATGAAGAAATTGAACGATAAAAGAATTAGCGGTTTAGCAGCTACAGCATTGACAGTATCTCTTGTGATGCCTACTGTACAGATGATTCCAGCAGAAGAAACGGAAGTGTTAGATCAATATATGATTATTGAACTAGAACCGCTTGCTAAGCCGGAAGTAGATGTGCAGGAGACAGAAAACTCTTCTGAGGAGCAGTCAACAGAAGAGTTTTCAGAAGTTGTGTCCGAATCGGACACAGTATTGTTTGCATTAAATGATTTTATAGGGGACGATTATAGCATAACAGGAATTAGCATGGATGAGCCAATCATTGCACAGTTGCTGTCACAGACCACTGGCTATCAGGACTATGATTCGATTGCCTTGTATGATCTTATTTCGAATCAGCAGTCAGCTGATTCGCTATATGACTTTAACTTGCAGATTCCAGAGGATGCCGATGTTACGTTGTATCAGACAATAGATGGTCAGCTGCAAAAGGATACATTAGATGTAGCATATGCAGCTGAGGAGTATAACCGTCTGCCACTAGTCAGCTATCAGTCAGAGACAAATCATTGGTTAGTACTGCACTTGGGAAGTAATCAGGATAAGCAGGGTGTGTCCGATTCGGACACAGAAGATGCAGCAAGAGAAATAGAAAGTGCCGCAGAATCACTTGAGGGAAAGGTAGAGAACGAAAAGGAAACTGACCCAGCAGAATCCTCACAAGAAGTTGCAAAGGTTCCAGAAAGCAAAGAACCTTCCACTAAAGCGCCAGAGACAAAGCCGACATCTACCAAAGCCCCGGAGACAAAACCAAATCAGAGCAAGCCTACTCCTTCAACGGCTGCACCGAGTACAAAAGCTCCAGAAACAAAGGCACCGGAAACAGCAGCACCAACGACAACGGCACATACGCATAACTGGGTAGCTGTGACAACAACAGTTCATCACGATGCTGTCACAAGTCAAGTATGGAAGGAAGACTCAGCAGCATGGGATGAAACAATTGTAACAAAAGCAGCGTGGGATGAGCAGCAGTTAGTGCAGGACGCATATGATGAGAATAAGTTGGTACAAGATGCATATGATGAGCCAGTGTATGAGTGGGTAGATATTTGTAATAGATGCGGACATGTATTTTTAGATCCTAATGAGGACATCAATGAACACATGGCTGCAGGATGCTGGTCAAGTTGGCATGCTGAAATGATGCAGACAGGTTCTGTCCATCATGACGCTGTTTACCAGACAGTTCATCACGATGCTGTTTATCAGACGGTTCATCATGATGCGGAGACAACAGTTGTCCATCATGATGCAACAGGGCATTATGAGACAGTGGTAACGCAGGCAGCATGGGATGAGACAGTAGTTACAGGATATACCTGCTCAGGTTGCGGAGCAACCAAATAAGTAAAATCAAGAAAAAAGATAGTAAGATACAGAAGAAAAAGCACTTTGCGAAAGACGTGTATACGTTTTTGTAGGTGCTTTTTTTGTACACATTTTTAAGCTTGAAGTGCTAAGAGATAATAATAAGTAACGTGACAGGAGGAAAAGATGGATCGTCTGAGATCACCACCGAAAAGAAGGAAGAAAGAATGCAACCTAAAGCCAGACGAAAAAAGAGTCTGGTGACCAAAGAAAGGATATGACGATGAGTCCAAAAAATAAAAAAGGAAAGAAGCTGACGTCAACAATCATGGCGCTTGCCATGACGGTAACGACGACTTTCCAGATGCCAACTATTTCGATGGCTTCTGAAATAGAATCGTCTGTAGCGGTTGAGAGTCAGATCGAGGAAGGAACAAGCGAAGAGTCTGTTTCTGTTCAATCAGAAACAATTGCACAGACCAGTGCAGAACAGACCAATTCAGTGATTGAAGAAACTTCTGGCACTACTGAGGCAACTAACGATGCAACACAGGTATCAGACGAAGTGCCGGCAACTGTTGCTGAAACAACCGCAGAAGTGACCTACGAGGAAAAGAAAACCACTCTTTCCGCAGAGGTCGATCCGTCCGGTGAGAATACCGAGGAGTCAGAAGCAAACGAGACTCGAGGACCGGACGAAACAATAGAAACTGCCACACAGGCAGCAGAGGAGGAGACAAGCGCAGAGGTCGAAACAGAGGTTGAGACTGAATCAGAATCTGAAACAACAGAAGAAAGTACTCAGGCTGATCCGTTTGCAAGCTTAGATCCGACAAGTGGAGTGACCGAAGAACAACTGGGTGCAATTGATTTTTCAAGCAAGCGACTTTTAGTTGCAGCCGACGAATCAGTGATCATTGATCCTGAGCATGTACTTTCCGACTATGCAGGTGTGTACTTAATGCAGTATGACACCGAGACGCAGGCAAAGTACGCTTATGCTTACTATTACAACAAGTCTGAGTTTGTAGATGTTGATACCGTCATTTCCGTAGCAGACGGAGACGGTAGTGCAAATGCAGCAGTCCCGATGGCAGCAGAGGAAAACCCGATTGCAGAGCTTCAGGCAGCTGTAGCCGAGAATCCGGTGAATGCAGCAGGAGCAGTAGCAGTCATTGATACCGGTGTCAACAACGTTGCAAATGTAACCGAGTCCGTATCCATGATCGGTGACAATACAGCTGATGAGAACGGACACGGAACCCGGATGGCACAGCTTGTTGCAGAGCAGAACCCGAATGTATCCATTCTTTCCATCAAGGCATTAGGTGCTGACGGTACCGGAGATATCTCCGCTGTCTATGCGGCAATCCGTTATGCGATTGACAAAAAGGTATCTGTCATTAACCTTTCCATGTCGGCAGTCGCAACAGCAGAGAATGCAGCATTAACCTCGATCATTGACGAGGCAACAGCCGCAGGAATTGCAGTGGTTGGTGCAGCCGGAAACAAAGGCATGGATGTAAGATTTTTCGTGCCAGGTAATATCGAAAGTGCTTATATCATTGGTGCAGCTGATGAAGATGGTGTAAGAATCACAAGTTCTAACTATGGTTCAACTGTTGATTTCAATGTGCATGCTGATTCCACATCAGAAGCAGCTGCAAAATTTTCTGGTTACTATACTGTAAATGGAGCAGTAGCAGACGAGAAACTTGTATTCCCAACTGACTACAGGAAGCCAGAAGTTAACATTGACTTTAACGGACCGATTATCAATCATCAGATTTCTTATTACAACTATGAAGGAAGCTCTGAAGATCTGGTATGGGTAAGTCAGAAAACGATGAAGACCGTCTTGGATGAAGACTACATCACTACTTATATAGGTTTTGCGGAAGATGCTGATTTAGTCAGCAAGCTTAACGTATATGTTGATTTTATGAGCATTGACAGTGAGCATGCGATTACAGATGAATGTATTGTGGATCTTGAAAAAATGACAGTTAAAATTCCAGCATCGTACAAGAATGCAAATCTAACTGTAAGATGGTTTATGCCGAATGCATCTTATTCATACGGCTATGATGTAGATGCAAAGTACATGATTTCCAATACACCTGAGAAATTTAAGGCGGCTTATAATGGAGTGAATGGCTTGACTACAGAAAAGGCACAACAGTATGTAGCAGGAACATATGCAAAGAGCTTTACTCATACGGCAAATTCAATGAATCATTCCGATGTCAAGTATTCAACTGACGGCATTAATGCCGGAGATTGGTTTACAATTCAGAGTGGCTATATAGCCAGCGTTGAGGAGTATCCGGGAGTATACACTACCAGAGGAGAAATTGCCAGCATGTTCGGTCCGACTGCTTTGGCGAATCTTACACCGGCAGGATCAGCGACTACTCAGACATTTTTAAGCCATTTTAATACCGTGACAAGAGATTCAGACGGTTCGGATGTATCTGGATGGTTTAATACCGTTGGCGGTAAGGGAAATGGAGTCATTCATGTTGATGTAAATAACTCTGGAAGCACGAAGGATGATGAACCGCTGTCTGCCGGTCTTGGTTGGGTATTTGGTACATGTGCAAATGATGAGGTTGGAGGTCAGTGTCCATCATTTACAGGTGGAAAGATCATTTGCACCAGCAAAGATCCAGATGGTACAGCGTATTTCTTCTTCTACTGCACTTCTCCAAGAGGACAGTGGACAGGTGGCTCCTTTTCCATCACGCCAAAACTTCCAAAGACCGGATTCTTGCAGATTCATAAATCTTCAGCAGATCCGACAATCACCAATGGCAACAGCTGCTATAACTTTGAAGGCATTCCTTATGGTATCTTTACGGATAAGGATTGTGTTAATAACCTTGTTGTTCTTCCTCTGGATGCAAACGGTTACAGCCAGCCATATGAACTGACAGCAGGAACTTACTATGTAAGAGAGGCAGAAGCAAAACCGGGATCAGGCTATAAGACAAACAGTACTGTTTATACAATCGAGGTAACAGCAGGAACTACAGCAACAGCTCCGGTAATGTGTGAGACAACAGATGTACCGTTGAATGACCCACTAGGTATTGTGATCAATAAGATCAATGCAGATGGAACTACTACAGCTGATTTGTCCGGTGCTGAGTACACGATTACCTATTATCCAAGACAGTACAACACACTTGCTGAAATTCAGGCAGATCCAGAAGCAAAAGCTACTACTTGGGTGATAAAAACTGTTAAGAGTGCAAGTGGATATTTTGCATCTCTGGATGATGCTCATATTGTTTCTGATGTTTCTGATAGTGCAAAGTTTGGAAAAACCAATGCAGGACGATATATTATTCCACTTGGTACTATAACAGTTGAGGAAACAAAGGCTCCGACTGGATTCACCAAAGATGGTGCAGTTGTTAGCAGTGCTGCAACAGGTGCAACACTGACTGGAACTAATAATGTTTATCTTTTTAACCTAGTTGATAAAGATTCTGCTATTTACTTAAAGAGTGGCAATGTATTAGATACTGCAGCAACTGATGAAACAGCAATCACTCTCCAGTATGCCGAGCGTCAGATCAACGGTACTCCAAAGATGGAAAAGCATGATCTTGAGCTTAATAAAAAAGCTGCTATGGGTGGAACAAACTTTGACGGCATCACCTTTGAGGTTTATTGTTTAGACGATTCTGTTATCATTGGTAATACCACTTATAAAAAGGGTGAGACAATCGAGACAGTAACCTCAGATGCTGAGGGAAATGTGACCATGACTACTCAGTATCCGATTGGTCATTATGCTGTTAGAGAAAAATCGGCAAACAATTATTACACGAATGATGGTCAAATCCATTATTTCAATGTTGTTGAGTATCAGG